>JAESFG010000232.1_pt1 | contig 139749 bp, 134 predicted proteins | sample 9269371 | NCBI WGS metagenome assembly JAESFG01 (sample SAMN14506227, study PRJNA617093) | algae metagenome | isolation source: Aetokthonos hydrillicola CCALA 1050 (B3-Florida) and co-occurring... | place: USA: South Carolina | collected 2013-01-01 | reverse complement strand
AATGCGGCTCGATCCGAGCCCATTGCTTGTCATTGAGCCAGAACAGTCCCTTACGCATCGAAACCTCCCGCTCCGAATCAAGCCGGAGCAAGAGAATCAGAGATCGTTAATTAGGTACAGACCCTAGCATCGGGACAGGCTTGACCTCGATCATCGCAAGGGGAACGCCATGGAAATGCTCCTCGGTCTGGTCGTCATGGCCGGCGTGCCGGCCTATGTCGTGGCGCAGCCGATGACGATCGCGCGTTGGCCCGGCGGCTGGCGCGTGGCGGCGCTGGCGCCGCTGCTGCTGACCGTTCCGGCGCTATATTTCAGCCTGTATGCGCTGTCGCATGGGTCGAACCTGTGGCCGCTGGCGTTGATATTCGCGGCCGCGCTCGGCTCCACTTATCTGGCTGCGTTGTGGCTGACACGGTGGTGGCTGTACCAGTAGCCAGCCGAAGTTCGCGCTCCGTCTGCCCGGCGCAGACCTTCACATAACGTCCCGCGCGCGGTTGCGCGACCCGCCTTCCGCCTTATCGTCAAACGTAACCACGCTGATGTCCCCGCTGCTCTCCAGGCAGGCCATCTTCACCTGCGAAAAATCGTCGACGCCTTGCGTGCGGAGCAGCGCCTTCAGCTCGTTCTCGGTGACCAGCTCGCGGCGCATGTTCCGCTTGAGCATCTTGCCGTTCTCCATCAGCTTGACCTGCGGCGACGAGACCAGAAACTCGAGTTTTGGAAAGCGGAAGGCCAGCCATTGCAGCCCGTAGCTCCAGAACATCACCGTGCCGATGACGAGCGCCGCCTCCGTGACCGACTCGTTGCGGCCGAGCGCATCCGTGGTCGCCTCGACGATCAGCACGACCACCAGAAGGTCCGGAATGCCGACGGCGCCGGCCTGACGATTGAGAAAGAACCGCAGGATGAAAAACAGCAGAAAATAGATCAGCGTCCCGCGAAGGATGACCTCGGCGATGGGATTCTGCGGGACGAAAATGGCCTGCCAGTCGATCGACATGTGGGCTGTTCCGATCTTTGGGGATGTTGGGGCGATCGTCAACGACAAGCACGCGCGCATCTTCGCGCGATCTCGTCGGTCTCCGAGACCACCATTTGCCGATGACGGGAATTCGCCTGCGCCGATCAGTAACTCGGAGGACCCCGGCCGGTTCCAAGTTGGAGCGCCCGGCGCGGTGTTCGCATCACGGTGCACTCAATCGGCTCAAAATCAAGGCACCGTCATCATAGTGCCAGGTCCGGGGTGCACTCCAGCACTGTAGCCGTTCGCTCGCGCAAGACTTTGCTTGCAGGCGGTGCGCAAAACCTTAAGCCGGGCTCGGCCGAACTTTCACAGTCCGATCGCGCCCAGCTTCCTGGCACAACTGTTATCCGGGCTGCGCTTTTCGCCGTCCTATTTCAGCACTAGTATCGCGTCAAATCGACTATCACTAGGAGTTCGTAAGTGGCAAAAAAGCTTCGGCCGATTCATCCCGGCGAAATCCTGCGGGAGGAATTTCTCGTCCCGCTCAAGCTGACGCCGTACGCGGTGGCGGCCGCGTTGCACGTACCGCGCACCCGGATCGAACGCATCGCGCGCGAGGAAAAGCCGGTGACGGCCGACACGGCGCTCCGGCTCGGCAAGTTCCTCAAGACCGGCGCCGCGTTCTGGATGAATATCCAGGCGCGTTACGACCTCGAAACGGCGGAGGATGTGCTCGCGCCGGAGATCAGGAAAATCGCGGCTTATGAGGCGGCGTGAAGAGCGACGCGGCACTTGATCGAGCAAAGCACCCGCGTGAGCAACGCGACAGGCGGGGATCGGCACCTATCTCTTAATCCGGTATTACGGGTATTACGGGATATTACGGTGACAGTGCACTTAATGGACGGCTAGAATTCAGTGCTGCGCGTATCGCTTGATCCAACGTCACGGCAGGCTCGAACGAAACCACAAGACGAGCGGAATTGCCTGAAGACTTCTGCAGCAGGGATCGGTTTCGGGCTCGGCGAGGCAAGCCGCTGTCGCACTTCCGCAGCTTGCTCATTGGTCAGCCGCAGGGCTCCGTTGTCCTGATATTCCATCGACTAGTCCGTCTTCGCTGTCGCTACGTCGGACACGCTTCGCCATTTTGTTTGGCGTGTCTACGCCACCCGTAGCCATCTGGCGAAGCGTGGTGCCCAGGGGCGGGATCGAACCACCGACACTGCGATTTTCAGTCGCATGCTCTACCAACTGAGCTACCTGGGCATACCCGGACGGCCCAATGGGCGGTGCGAGCGGGCGGTTTATAGAGAGGTCGGGAGGGTATGTCCACCCGCCTTCGCCTTCGGCTACGCCGGGCGCGGCCCACTGCGTCCGGCATAGCCCGAAGGGCGACGACGGATCCCCAACTTATTGGGAAAAAACGGCTATTCGGCATCTTCGGGGTCGGTGTCGCGGCCGGGGATGACGTAGCGGCCGGAGAGCCAGCGGTTCAGGTCGACGTCGCGGCAGCGGCTGGAACAGAACGGGAGTTTCTTGGGATCGGCGGGCTTGCCGCAGACCGGGCAGGGTTTTGCCGGCGGCCTGGTGCCGGCCTCGTTAGGCCCGCCCTCCCCAGGAGGCTCAGCCGGCATTGAGCCAGCCGAATCGGATCGGAAAGCCCTCGCCGCCCAATAGCGTCACCGTCTCGTAGAGCGGCAGGCCGACGACGTTGGTGTAGGAGCCGACCATCTTGACCACGAACGAGCCGGCGATGCCCTGCACGGCATAGCCGCCGGCTTTGCCGCGCCATTCGCCGGAGCCGATATAGGCCTGGATGTCGTCCTCGCTGAGCCGCTTGAATCGGACGCGGGTTTCGATCAGGCGCTGGCGGAACGCTTCCCTGGGCGTGACCAGACAGATCGCGGTGTAGACGCGGTGGTTGCGGCCCGATAGCAGCCGCAGGCATTGCGCGGCCTCGTCCACCAGGTTCGCCTTGGGCAGGATGCGGCGGCCGACCGCGACGACGGTATCGGCGGCGAGCAGGAACGAGCCGCGCAGTTCGTCGTCGAGCTGGATCGATTTCAGCGCGGCGTCGGCCTTGGCGCGGGCCAGGCGGTTGGCGCAGGCGCGCGGCAACTCGCCCCGCTTCGGGGTCTCGTCGACATCGGCCGGGCGCAGCGCGTCGGGCTCGATGCCGGCCTGGTTGAGCAGGCTGAGCCGGCGCGGCGAACCGGAGGCGAGAACGATTTTCGGGCGGCCAAGCATGCGGGGGGCTTGTTGTGGGGGATTCGGGTGGGTGCGCGCGCGGAACCTATCGGAAGGCACTCCAATCTACAACCGGGGAACAAGTGATTGTCAAAGCGTCATAATCCCGGTCGTCCCTGCGAACGCAGGGACCCATACCGCGTGATGCATCGGGGGCGCTCGATCATCGATACTCTGCCACTTCACTTCCGCTCGCTGAACCGAACACGTCGTCCAGTGTGCCCCTTTCATCAGCCGCGGCGTATGGGTTCCTGCGTTCGCAGGAACGACCCGTCGAGGGGTTCTTGCTCGAACCGCAGCCCGCGGTAATCGCGCCACCGATGACTCACCCGCTTGCGGCGCCGGCTTTGGAAAACCTCCGGCGGATGCGCATCATCAGGCCGTCGCAGACTTCGCGGTAGGCAGCGAGTTTCTGCTCCCTTGTGCCTTCGGTGTCGGTCGGGTCGGGGGTCGGCCAGTATTCGACGTCGGCGGCCAGCGTGTGGGTCAGCGCCAGCGCCTTGTGATGGGCCTCGGGCGACAGCGTGATGATGAGGTCGAAATTGAGCCCCTCCCAGTCTTCGAGCTCCTCGAACGTCATCGGCTTGTGCTCGGAGATGTCCTGGCCGAGTTCGGCCATCACGGCGACCGCGAACGGATCGAGCTCGCCTTTCCGCACGCCGGCGGATTTCACGTAGAGCGCCTGCGGAAACATCTGCCGGAGCAGGCTTTCGGCCATCGGCGAGCGCACGCTGTTCAGCCCGCATGCGAACAGCACGGCCTGCGGATTGCGCGCGCGCGGCGCCTCCATGCGTTACGAGATCCTTGCGGCGACGAACTCCGCATGATGATCCGTCACCCTGAGGTGGCCGTGCGCAGCGCGGCCCTCGAAGGGCGACGGGCACGGGCCGTGCATCCTTCGAGGCTCGCTGCGCGAGCGCCTCCCGCGACAACGGCGAAGACGTTGCGCGGGGATGACGGGAGTAACGCTTGCGCCTTGCTGCAAACAATGATCCGTCACCCTGAGGTGGCTGCGCGCAGCGCGGCCCTCGAAGGGCGACGGCCACGGGCCGTGCATCCTTCGAGGCTCGCTGCGCGAGCGCCTCAGGATGACGGGTCTGCTATAGGTGCGCCGTTCGAACATCATCCGTCCTGGCCCTTCCAGTGCAGCACGCAGATCAGCGTGAACAGGCGGCGCGAGGTTTCGAAGTCGACGCGGACCTTGCCCTTCAGCCGCTCCTGCAGCGTGCGCGAGCCTTCGTCATGGATGCCGCGGCGGCCCATGTCGATCGCCTCGATCTTGTCGGGCGTGGCGGTGCGGATCGCCTGGTAGTAGCTGTCGCAGATCATGAAATAGTCCTTCACGATCCGCCGGAACGGCGTCAGCGACAGCAAATGCGCGACGACAGGCGTGCCGTCCTCGCGGCGGATGTCGAACGCCAGCCGGTTGCCGGTGATCGCCAGATGCAGCGTGTACGGCCCCTCGACCGCGCCTTCGGGCGCGAACAGATTCTGCTCGATCAGGTCGTAGATCGCGATCGCGCGCTCATGCTCGATGTCGGGACCGGAACGGCCGATCGATTCCTCGTCGAGCGTCACCGCGACGATGCGGTTGTTGTGGTCATCGTCTGGCGGCGGCTTGTTCATGGCAGATTGAGGCGCAGTCCAACCGAGCGTGAATGGGCGTCGAGGCCCTCGGCCTTGCCGAGGGTCATCGCGGCCGGGCCCAGCGCGCGCAGCTGGTCCGGCCCGCATTTCAGAATAGAGGTGCGCTTCATGAAGTCCAGCACGCCGAGGCCGGACGAGAACCGTGCCGAGCGCGCGGTGGGCAGCACGTGGTTGGAGCCGCCGACATAATCGCCGATCGCCTCCGGCGTATGCGGGCCGAGGAAGATCGCACCGGCGTTGCGGACCTTTGCGGCGAGGGCTTCGGCGTCGGCGGTCATGATTTCGAGATGCTCGGCGGCGATGGCGTTGGCCAGCTCCACCGCCTCGTCGAGCTGTTTCACCGTGATGACGGCGCCGAAATCGTCCCACGAGGCGCGGGCGATGGATTCGCGCGGCAGCGTGGCGAGCTGCGATTCCACGGCGCGCTCGACCTCGGCCGCGAGGCCCGCGCTGTCGGTGATCAGGATCGACTGCGCGCTGGCATCGTGCTCGGCCTGCGCCAGCAGATCGGCGGCGATCCAGCCGGCATTGCCGGTGTCGTCGGCGATGACGAGCACTTCCGAGGGGCCCGCGATCATGTCGATGCCGACCTTGCCGAACACCTGCCGCTTGGCCGCGGCGACATAGGCGTTGCCGGGGCCGACGATCTTGGCGACCGGCGCGATCGTCGCCGTACCATAGGCCAAGGCCGCCACCGCCTGCGCGCCGCCGACGCGGTAGATCTCGGAGACGCCGCCGAGATGCGCGGCCGCCAGCACCAGCGGGTTGAGCTTGCCGTCCGGCGACGGCACCACCATCACCACGCGCGGCACGCCGGCGACCTTGGCCGGCACCGCGTTCATCAGCACCGACGACGGATAGGCCGCGGTGCCGCCGGGCACATAAAGCCCGACCGCGTCGACCGCGCTCCAGCGCCAGCCGAGTTCGACGCCGAGCGCATCAGTGAAGCGCTCGTCCTTCGGCAGCTGCTTCTGGTGGAACAGCTCGATGCGGTCGCGGGCGAAGGCCAGCGCGTCCAGCGTGGCGGCGTCGCAGGCTTTGACGGCGGCCTCGATCTCGGCTGACGTGACGCGCAGCCCGGCGGCGGTCACCTCCAGCCGGTCGAATTTCCGGGTCGCCTCGATCAGGGCGGCGTCGCCGCGCGCGGCCACGTCGTCGACGATGGCGCGGGTGGCGCGCTCGACATCGGCCGAGACCTCGCGCTTGGCGGCGAGGAACTGCTTGAATTGCGGGCCGAAATCGGCGCGGCTGGTATCCAGGCGGACGGGCATGGCGGCTTTCTTGGGAGGCGTCGAGGACCCCTGCTCAATGGCGCGGCGGGTGGGGGCCGTCAACCCTTGCGTCACCCTCGCGTCGTCCCGGGCTTGACCCGGGACCCATACGCCGCGGCCGGTGTTGTCGGAAAGGGAAGATAACGACCTGCGAGCCAACCAATTTCCGCCGGTGGTTATGGGTCCCGGGTCAAGCCCGGGACAACGAAAGCTCACCCCTCCGGGACGATCGCCACGTCGCTGGCGCCGAGATCGTCGGTGCCGAGATCCGTCAGCGCGCATTCCAGGCATTCGACGTCCAGCCGCAGCGCCTGGCCCTGGCTGAACAGCAAGAGCGCGCTACCGCCGGGGGCCTCGCCCGGGTGGAATTCGATCCCGGCCAGTTCCAGCACCGCCTCCGGCTGGTCGAGGTCGATGTTGCGCGACTTGCAGGCCAGCACGCGGTCGAACCGAAGGGCGGCGATCGAACGCCGCGGCTCGGTTCCGCCGGACAGCGTCTGCTCCCAGTCCAGCCGGTCGATGCCGACCACCAGGCGCTTCTCCTCCTGCCGCCAGACGATGTCGGAGGCCTGGACGCGGGCATCCTGGACATGGGCCGAGATGACGGCGAGATCGTCGGCATCGAGCGCGATCAGTTTGAGCGGGTCCGCCGGCATGCGCGATCGTCCTGAGAGTATTCTCCGGGGCGAGCCCCGGATCGTCGCCAAGTTGGATCACGGTTTCGCCCCCGGCGGCAAGCCCCGTAACATCAGGCGACAGGCCCGCGCTGTTGCGAGAAAGCGGCGCGCTTTGCGGCGATTTGATGGGGTGGGCGCACCGACCTCCGCCGTCATTCCGGGGCAGCCCGCAGGGCTGAACCCGGAATCCAACTTGCGGCCGAGTTCGCGGCGAGTTGGATTCTCTGATGTGCAGTTGCACATCATAGTTCGCGCTGCGCGCGCCCCGGAATGACGGAGAGAGGCCGGATGGTTACGGGCCGTCAGAACCGATTGATGTCTTCACTCTCGAGCACCGGTTTCGGATAGCCGTCGCGGGCGACCTTGATCATGGCGCGGCCGAGTTTCTCGCTGGTTGTCATCTGGCTCGGCACGGCGTGCACCATCCAGGACAGCAGCGGCGCGGTCAGCGCATAGACGACATTGATCCAGCCGGTCTTCGAGCGCACGCCGTGCAGCGGCTGGATGCCGGAGGGCCGGAACATGTAGGCGGCCCTGAACGGCAGCTTGAGCAGGTCGGCCTCGGTCCTGCCTTTGACGCGGGCCCAGCCGAGCGGGCTCTTTTCGGTCTGGTCGGTGCCCTTGCCGGTGACGTAGGTGAACACCATGCCGGGGTTGAGCCGCGCCAACGTGTTCGCCGCCGCCATGGTGACGTCGTAGGTCAGATGCCGGTAGCGCTCCGGGTCCATGCCGATCGAGGAGACGCCGAGGCAGAAGAAGCAGGCGTCATAGCCGACCAGCTGCGACTCGAGTTTCGAGAAGTCCGCAAAATCGTCGTGCAGCACTTCCCTGAACTTGGCGTGCTGCACCCCGCTCGGGCTGCGCCCGACCGACCGCACTTCGGTGACATCGGGATCGAGCAGGCATTCGCGCAGCACACCCTGCCCGACCATGCCGGTGGCGCCGAACAGGATGGCCTTCATGCGCGAGCCTCGCTCTATCCCTTGATGAACGCGAGAAGATCGGCGTTGATGGTCTCGGCATGCGTGGTCGGCATGCCGTGCGGAAAGCCCTGGTACGTCTTCAGCGTGCCGTTCTTCAGCAGCTTGGCCGACAGCGGCGCGGAATCGGCGTAGGGCACGATCTGGTCGTCATCGCCATGCATGACGAGCACCGGCACGGTGATCTTCTTGAGGTCCTCGGTGAAGTCGGTCTGCGAGAACGCGACGATGCCGTCGTAATGCGCCTTGGCGCCGCCCATCATGCCCTGCCGCCACCAGTTCTCGATCACCGCTTCCGACGGTTTGGCGCCGGGCCGGTTGTAGCCGTAAAACGGACCGGCCGCGAGATCGCGGTAGAAACTGGTGCGGCTGGCGGCGACTTGCGCCTGCAGGCCGTCGAACACCTCCTTGGGCAGGCCGCCGGGATTGGCGTCCGTCTTGACCATCAGCGGCGGTACCGCGCTGAGGATGGCGGCCTTCGCCACGCGAGTTTCGCCATGGCGGGCAATGTAGTGCACCACCTCGCCGCCGCCGGTGGAATGGCCGACATGGACGGCGTCCTTGAGATCGAGATGCGCGGTCAGCGCGGCGAGATCATCGGCGTAGTGGTCCATGTCGTGGCCGTCGGCGACCTGGCTGGAGCGGCCGTGGCCGCGGCGGTCATGCGCGATGACGCGAAAGCCGTTGTTGACGAAGAACAGCATCTGCGCGTCCCAGTCGTCCGCCGACAGCGGCCAGCCATGGCTGAACACGATCGGCTGCCCCTTGCCCCAGTCCTTGTAGAATATCTCGACGCCGTCCGTGGTGGTGATGGTGGGCATGGGACTACTCCTTCCGATGAGCGGTTATGCGGTTACGCCACTGCCTGCGTCTTTTCGGGGACACGCCCTCGCCTGGCCGCGGCATCCAGGAGGTGTCGATCGAGATCGCGGGTCTATGCCTGGATGGCTCCGGACGGACTCAGATCGCTTGACACCGGGTGGAAGCGGCGCAGGACGCCGATGATCATGATGATGAAGAACACCAGCACGATGCCCTGAGCCACGGCGAATACCGGCCCCGAGGGCGGGACGCCGGGCGCCAGCGCCGACAGCGCGGGGATCTTGAGGAAGCTCTGGATCACCAGCACGAACGTGTTGAGGTACAGCGAGATCAGCGCGGTCAGCACATAGATCCAGCGCCAGGGCCCGGCGAGTCGCATGACGTAGAGCGCGAGGCAGGCGATCGCCAGCAGCACCAGCGAGAGAAGGCCGATGATGTGCGACGGCAGCAGTGTCTCGGTCAGCAGCGGCGGAATCGGAAAGCCGGTCGCGTTGGTCAGGATGGTGAACAGCAGGAAGATCGCGGTCAGCCCCGGCTGCGATTTCGAGCCGAGCATTCCGAACATCACGATCAGGCCGGCGGCAATGGCGATCAAGCTGATGACGACGTGCACCTGAACAAACGTCGCCGTGCTCATACCCAGGATCATGACGGTCCCCTCCGTTGCAAACGATGCGGAGGTTACACGCACCCCGAAAAATATCCACACGCATCATGTGGCCCGCGCACAAGGCAGGCATGTGTGCGCGGACAAGCCACATCAACGAAAGTTGCATGATGCCCGAAATCTTTGCATAGCCGTCATAAATGACGGCAAACAACGCGTCGCGACACCCGCGAAGCTTTCCCGAATGTTACCGATCGATGAATTCGACCAGCTTGGGAATGACGTGGTCCGGCGCCTCTTCCATCAGCCAATGTCCGCGGCCCGGCACCAGCACGCCTTCGACAGAGGTCGCGACCATCTTGCCCTGCTCGATCAGGAAAGTTCCACCGGCCTTCTCACCCGACAGTACCAGCATCGGCATCAGCAGCTTGGTCTTGGCGAGTTCCGCAAACTCGATGGCGTCCTGCGGGAAGGCGCGGAACACCTCCATGCCGGCCTTCATGTGGCCGGGCCGCGCATAGGCCTTGGCATAGAATTTCCGGTCGGCCTCGGGCACGGATTTCATGGCATCGGCCGCAAAATCGTTCCAGAAATGTTCGAGATAGGTGCGCTCGCGGCCGGTGACCAGCGCCAGCGGCGTCTTGCCGAAGAAGTGGAAGTGCCAGAGATCGCGCAGCAGGAACACGTTGTTCCATTCGCCGACGCCGGGCAGGAACGCTTCCATCAGCACGATGCGGTCGACTTCGTCAGGGTATTGCGCGGCATAGGCGTAGGCGACCATCAAGCCGATGTCGTGGCCGACCAGCCGAATGCGGTCATATTTCAGGCTCTTCACCAAAGCGTGGATATCCTGCGCCATCGCCTTCTTGGTGTAGCCGCCATCGGGCGTGGACGACTGGCCGAAACCGCGCAGGTCGGGCGCGATCACCGTGTGTTTGTCGGAAAGCTTTGCGATCAGCGGCCGCCACATGTGGCTGGTCTGCGCAAAGCCGTGCAGCAGCACCACGGGATCGCCCTTGCCGGCCACGAGGTAATGCAGCCTGACGCCGTTGACGTCGGCGAATTTGCTTTGCGGCGCCTGGGCGAAGGAAGTGCTGGCGAAGATCAATGCGACCGACAAGGCCAACAACGTAGTGGAAGCGAAGGCACGCAACTTTTTCGGTACGCATCGCATGTGAGATTTCCTCATTCTTGTTTGCATCTAACGTCAGAGAATTATAGCCCGCATGATCTTCATTTCGGTGATGTGCACCGTCATCCTGAGGTGCGAGCGCAGCGAGCCTCGAAGGATAAGCGGCCCGGCTGATGGCCCCGTCGCCCTTCGAGGGCCGCGCTCCGCACGGCCACCTCATGGTGACGGGGATCGATTGCATCGGCGCAGCACCCAATCGATCATAAGCCTACACCGCCGGCTTCATCGCGTCGGCGAGATAGCCGTGCAGCGCCGCGACCACTTGCGCGCCTTCGCCGATCGCGCCGCCAACGCGCTTGACCGAGCCGGAGCGGACGTCGCCGACCGCGAAGACGCCGGGCACCGAGGTTTGCAGCGGCGACGCGGGCGGCCCGCCCGCCGGCTGGCCCTGCGCGCCGGTGACGACGAAGCCGCCGCGATCGACCGTGACGCCGCAGCCGGCGAGCCAGTCGGTGGCGGGATCGGCGCCGACGAACAGGAACAGGTTGCGGATATCCAGCGTCTGCGCTTGATCCGGCGCGAGACGGCTGCGCCAGCGGATCCGCGAAAGTGCGCCGGCCTCGTCGCTTTCCAGGCCGGTCACTTCGGCGTTGAAGATCAGTTCGATGTTAGGGGCCGCCTCGATGCGGTCGATCAGATAGCGCGACATGCTGGCCCCGAGCCCGCCGCCGCGGATGATCATGAAGACCTTTCGCGCATGCGCGGAGAGGAACACCGCGGCCTGCCCCGCCGAATTGCCGGCGCCGACCAGCACGACGTCCTGCCCGCTGCACAGCTTGGCTTCGATCGGCGATGCCCAGTACCAGACGCCGCGGCCTTCGAAGGTGGCGAGGTTCTCGATCTCGGGCCGGCGATAGCGCGCTCCGCTCGCCACCACGACGGATTTGGCGCGCATGTTCTTGCCGCAGTCGGTGGCGAGATAAAAATTGCCGTCGGCGCGGCTGCAATCGAGCGACTGGATCGAGACCGGGATCAGCATGTTGGCGCCGAACTTCTGCGCCTGGTTGAAGGCGCGGGCGGTCAGCGCCTGGCCGGAAATGCCGGTCGGAAAACCCAGATAGTTCTCGATCCGCGCGCTGGCGCCGGCCTGGCCGCCGAACGCGCGCGAATCGAATACGGCGACCGACAGGCCTTCGGAAGCCGCGTACACCGCGGTGGCGAGACCCGCCGGCCCGCTGCCGACCACCGCGACGTCATACAGTTTCTCATGATCATGGTCGCCGATCATGCCGATCGCATAGGCGATCGCCGCTTCGGTCGGGTTGCGCAGCACCTGCCCGTCCGGGCACACCACCAGCGGCAGGTCGGCGCGCGAACTGCCGTAGCGTGCGACCAGATCGGCGGCGTCCTTGTCGGCGGCGGGATCGAGCACATGGTGCGGCTGGCCGTTGCGCGCCAGGAAATTCTGCACCCGCGCCATCTCGCCGAGCGACGACGGGCCGATCAGCACCACGCCGCCGGTGCCGCCCTGGATCAGATTGACCCGGCGCAGGATCAGCGCGCGCATGATGCGCTCGCCGAGTTCGGCTTCGGCCACCAGCAGCGCGCGCAGTTGATCCGGCGGCAGCAACAGCGTCTCGACGTCGCCCTCGGCATGGCCGTCGACCAGCGCGGGCCGGCCGGACAACTGCCCGATCTCGGCGAGAAATTGCCCCGGCCCCTGGTCGATCACCGGCGTGACGTGGCCAAGCCCGTCGCGCTGGGTGATGCAGACCGAGCCGGACAGCACCACGAACATGCCAGGGCCGACCTTGCCGGTTTCGAACAGGCATTCGCCGTTTCGATAGGAGCGCAATTCGCCGAACCGGCGCATCCGCCCGATCTCGGCATCCGTCAGCGTCGGAAAGGTCTGCTCATGGCGGGGAAACGCGATGGAAGTCGTGCCGGTCGCCGGACCGGCCGTGATATCTGCACTCATGGACGCCGCCCAACCATTCCCGGTGAACCGAGCAAACAACGCGCCATAGCTCCCGGCGAGAGGCGCGCTGCCGCTGCGCCGGAGGCTACGACTTTCCGCCGGCGGTATCTATAGAAGCATCGTCATTTTCGGAAGATGCCGCATCGCCGCGCCCGCGCGCCTGCGATTTCCGCCGCTTGAGGTTTTCACGCAGCGCGAGTTTCAGCCGGTCGCGCCGGGAATCCTTCGCAGCCGTGGCGCTTCTTCCGGACTCGCCGTCCTGATTACCCTTCATCGTCATGCCCGTGGAACACGCCCTTGATGGAACCCGACGCCGCGCCGTCTGGCGCCGACATCCGAGCATAGCCGGTTTCACGCTCACCCGGTCAACGACCACAGCCCGCACCACCGAGCAATGCGAAGCTTCAGACGCATCGGCCCGGAACGGACGGCCGGAACCCGCGCGGACACCGCCAGCCCGCCGCGATCGATTTTTCGGAGTTTTTGCCGCGCCGGAGCGATCTGCCGGCAACAAGCGGCGCTTTTCGACGATTTTCAGCCCCTTCCAGCCCGCCCGCATGCTTGCGCCAGCGGAGCCCATGTGGCAAGAACCGGCCGCCTAGTAAGGGGCCTTTAAGGCCGATTGCTTCATATAGCGGGCATGCTGCCGTAGCTCAGTGGTAGAGCACTCCATTGGTAATGGAGAGGTCGACAGTTCAATCCTGTCTGGCAGCACCAGCTTTCGTCCACAAAAAACCTCACCGCTCCGCGTGCTCGCGTTCGAACGCCCAGACGCGTTCAAAACCCATCAGGCGGGAGAAGTCGTCGAACGGGTAGAGTTCGCCGCGCCATGCCTTGCTGGAGCCTTTCGACCGGAGTTCGCTGTAGACCGAGCGGAGCGCGGCGCCGGCGGCCAGGAATCCGGCGGTGGGGAAAATCGCGAGCTTGAAGCCGGCAGCTTCCAGCTCTTCGCGCGAGCGGATCGGCGTGCGGCCGCCTTCCACCATGTTGGCGACCAGCGGCACGCCGGCGAAGGTCTTGCCGATCTTCGCCAATTCCTGCTCGCTTTCCGGCGATTCGATGAACAGCAGGTCGGCGCCGGCTTTCAGAAACGCCTCGCCGCGGCGCAGCGCCTCGTCGAGGCCGAGCGCGGTGCGCGCATCGGTGCGGGCGATGACCAGGAAATCCTTCGACGAACGCGCCTCGACCGCGACCTTGACGCGGCGCGCGGCGTCATCGATCGGCACCACGCGGCGGCCCGGCGTATGGCCGCACTTCTTGGGGAATTCCTGGTCCTCGATCTGGATCGCCTGCGCGCCGGCCTTCTCATAGCCGCGCACGGTGTGATCGACGTTGAGCAGACCGCCATAGCCGGTGTCGCCATCGGCGATCAGCGGCGTCGTCGTGCCCGAGGCGATCTGCTGCACGCGGCCCAGCATCTCGGTGTAGCTCGCCAGGCCCGCATCCGGCAGGCCGAGATGGGAGGCGACCACGCCGTAGCCGGTCATGTAGAGCGCGTCGAACCCCATGGTGTCGGCGATGCGCGCGGAGATCATTTCGAACACGCCGGGCGCCGAGATCAGGCCGGGCTGTTTCAGGCGGGTGGCGAGGCTTTGCGTCATCGGTGCTTCACTTTCGAATGGTCGAGCAAGATTGTTTTGCGCCTCAGGCGACCCGGTGGTGCAAGCGGCGGTCGAGCCAGAGCAGCAACGCGCTGGCGGTGACGGCGACGATCGCAAGCAGCACGATCGTCGCCATGATGGTGGGCACATCATGCAGGCCGATGGCGTTCATGATGAGGTAGCCGAGCCCGCGCTGCGAGGCGAACATCTCGCCGATCAGGACGCCGAGCAGCGTGAGCGAGCAGCCGATGCGCAAGCCCGACACGATCTCGGGCAGCGCGCCGGGAATCACGATCGTCGCCAGCGTCTGGCGCCGAGACAGCCGCAGCACCCGCGCGGTCTTGAAATGCACGGCGGCCACGTTGCGCACCGCATTCATCGCAAAGATCGCGATCGGGATGATGCCGTGCAGCGTGCCGAAGGCGATTTTTGCGGGAACACCGAGCCCGAACACCAGCAGGATCAGCGGATAGAGCGTCACCTTGGGCAGGCTGTAGATCGAGACCAGGATCGGCTCGGCGACTTCGGCGCTGGTGCGGTTGAGGCCGAGCGTAAAGCCCAGCGCGAGGCCGCCGGCGACCGCCAGCAGCAGCGCCAAGCCGAATGCGCGCGCCGTCTCGGCGGCGTGCGGCCAGAAGTTGGTGCTCGACAGCATTTGCCAGGCCCGCGCGGCGGTGCCGGCCGGCGAGGTCAGCGCGAACGGCGCCGCCCAGTGCAGCGCCTGCCACAGAGCGAGGCCGGCGAGCAGCAGCAGCACGGTATCGAGCGCGCGTTTCATGTCAGCGCCCCCAGCGGCGCAGCAGGCGCCGCTCATAGCCATAGAACAGCGCGTTGACGATCGTCACCAGCACGATGACGAACAGCATCAGCGCATACATCGTGCCGTTCTCGAAATTGTTGAAGGCGTAGGAGATGGCATAGCCGAGCCCGGACGACGCCATGATGAACTCGGCCGCGATGACGCCGATGAAGCAATACGCGATCGCGAGCTTGATGCCGGTGAACAGATACGGCACCGCGCTCGGCAGCTTGATCTGCAACGCGGTGGCGACGGGGCTCATGTGGTGGACCCTGGCGGTGCGCAGCAGCACGCGCGGGATGCGGTCGAAACCGTTGAGGGTGGCGATGATCATCGCGACCACGCCGAACAGGAAGCCGATCGCGACGATGGCGCCGCGTCCGAGGCCGAACAGCACGATGAACAGCGGATAGAAGGCGAAGAACGGCAGCGCGTAATAGCTGGCGAGGAACGGATCGATCGCCGCGCGCAGCCGCGGAAAGCCGTGGATCAGCGCGCCGATGGCAAAGCCGCCGGCGACCGACAGCACGAGCGAGATCGCGACATTGCCTGTTGTCTCGACGATGTCGGCATTGGCCTTGCCGGAGGCGAGCAGTTTGACCAGCCGCGCCGCCATGTCGGACGGCGCCAGCAGCACGCGCGGGCTGATCGCGCCGGTGCGGCACAACAGCTCAAGGGCCGCGACGAAGCCGCCGACCACGAGCAGGCGGATCAGGCCAACTCTCGTCATGACGGCTTGCCTTGTGAGGGCTTGCTTTGCTGCAACGTCTTCAGCGATTCCTCGCGCAGCAGTGTCCACAGCCGCGCAGTGATCGCGCCGAACGCCGGATCGGCCGCGATGCGCGAATCGCGCTCGCGCGGCCAGTTGGTTTCCAGTTCCTCGATGATGTGCCCCGGCCGCGCCGACATCACGCCGATCCGGTCGGACAGCATGGCGGCTTCGTCGAGTGCATGGGTGATCAGCAGGACGGTCGCGCCGGTGGCCCGCCACACCTTCAGCAGTTCGTCGCCCATCACGAGCCGCGTCTGCGCATCAAGCGCGCCAAAAGGCTCGTCGAGCAGGATCATGCGCGGCTGCATGACGAGTGTCCGCGCGATGCAGACGCGCTGGCGCATGCCGCCCGACAGTTGCGCCGGATAAGCCGTTGCGAAGTCGACCAGCCCCATCAGCCGCAGCGCATGGTCGAGCCGCCGCGCGATCTCGGCGGCATCGACGCCGTTGCGGCGCAGGCCGAAGGTGATGTTGTCGGCGACGTTGAGCCAGGCAAAGGACGCGTCCTCCTGGAACACGACGCCGACACCCTCCGGCACGCGGCCATCGAGCGGACGGCCCTCGAACAGCACCTCGCCGCCGGTCGGTTTCGACAGGCCTGACAGGACATCGAGCAGCGTCGATTTTCCGCAGCCGGACGGGCCGATCACCGAATAGAATTCGCCGCGCCGCAGGCGCAGATCGGTGGCGGCGAGCGCGTGGATGCCGCCGGGATAGACCCGGGTGACGCCGCGCATTTCGGCATGCAGGCCATCCCCGGCAGCCTCGCGCGTTGCGTCGTCCACCTTGCGCGCCACGGCGCTCATTTCAGGTAGCTCTCGTCGACGACCTTGGTCCACTCGACCTTGCCGTCGATCTCGCCGACGATCTGCAGCCCCTTCACCATGTTGTCCATCGCGTCATATTCGAACGCGCCGTCGCTCCAGTATTTCATCGCGATCAGATTGTTGACGGCGGCGAGCGTGGTCTTCTCGTCGATCTCGTAACGCTTCGCCACGATCTTCGCCGTCTCCTCCGGATTGGCGTAGAGGAAGGCCACCGCCTTTGCGCGCGCCTGAACGAGTTTGCGCAATTTGTCCTTGTTGGCCGTGGCGAATTCCTGCGTCGTGACGCCGACCGTCTGCACCATCGGCGGCAGTTCGTCTTTGGCAAAAAACACCGGCTTGAATTTGGCCTGCACCTTGGACCAGACCGGATCCATCACGGGGGCTGCGACCACCGCCTTCTGCTCGACCATCGTCAGCCCGGCGCCGATGCCGCCGGCCGCGACGGTGTCCGACTTGATGCCGTGCTTGTCGCTCACCATCGCCAGCAGCATGTCGGTGACCGACTTCGGCGAGGTGAAGGCGACCTTCTTGCCGGCGAGGTCCTTGACCGAGGCGATGCCGGAATCCGGCAGGGTGACCCAGAGAATTTCGCCGGCGGTGCGTACGCCGGTGTGGACGATCTTGAGGTCGATGCCCTGCTTCATGGCGGCCAGCGCGGCGGAGAGCGCCACCTCGCCATAGGGCAGGCTCGAGGCCATCACGTTGCGCATCGTGGTGCCGCCGCCCTTGGAGGTGAGCACGCCGTCGATGTCGAGGCCGGCCTCCTTGTAATACCCCTTCTCGATCGCGATGGCGTAGGGCGCGCCGTACATCAGCACTCCCCAATGGGTGACGGTGATCTGCTCGGCCGGCGCGGGGCGCGGCGCGGAAAAGGCCAGCAGGGCCAAGGCGCAGCACAGCCTTATCTTGTACACAATACCCATAATTACTCCTCCCCGGACGCCCCGCCGATATTTTCAATCGGGCAAATATTGGGCATATCTTTCAGCCGCCCTGTTCTTCTTCGTCTATATTGTATACAATGAAACGTCATGTCCAGTGGAAAGATGAGCCTTTGAACCGACCCGAGCGCCTGCGTGCCTCCGACGTCGCCTACAGCTCGATCCGGCAGGGGCTGGCGGCCGGCCGCTGGGCGGCGGGCTCGCATCTGCGCGAGAGCGAACTTGCGGCCGAACTCGGCATCAGCCGCACGCCGGTGCGCGAGGCGCTGCGGCGGCTCGCCAGCGAACAACTGGTCGCGTTCGAGCCGCATCTCGGCGTCCGGGTGCCCGGCTGGTCGCATCAGGACATCGAGGAGATCTTTGCGCTGCGCGTCGAGCTGGAGAGCTATGCGGCGGGACAGGCGGCGCGCCACGCCTCCCCGGCGCAGGTGGCCGAATTGCGCGAGCTCGCAAAGGGGATCGAACGAGCCGCTTTCGGGGCGGCGGAGCCGGATTACGTGCGGATCACCGAACTGAACAATCGCTTCCACAGCCTGATTGTCGCGTCAGCGGCCAACCAGCGGCTCGTCAGCCTCGTCGTCACGCTGGTCGAAATCCCGCTGGTGGTGCGCACCTTCACCCGCTTCGACCGCCAGGAGCTGGCGCGCAGCGTCAGCCATCATCACGATCTGGTCGAGGCGATCGATGGCCGCAATGCCGATTGGGCGGTGGCGGTGATGCGCGCCCACATTCACGCCGGGCGGCAGGTCATGCTCCGCGCGCTCGCAGGCGGCGCGAGCGAAACGACGATCGAGGCGGCATCGGACGCCGGCTGACGCTGCTATCGCGCAAACATCCGCCGCATGTCCTCGTCGAGTTGACGTCGCAATTCCTTCTGCTCCGCCTCGAGCTTTTTGCTTTCTTCCCGGTTCCGCTTGACCGAGTCCGTCCACTCTTTCTGCTTCGTGTGCGCCCTGGCTCGGGTTTCGCGCACCTGCTCCTGCCCCGGCAGATGCCAAAGCCCGGCGAGATTGGCCAGCATGGCGGCGATGCCGATCAGAAGCACGGCGCTCGCCACCATTCGCAACCGCGACACGGCTTTCGGGTTGTCTCCCATCGCCACGACGAGCGTCCCGGGCGCCGCGCCCGCCGTAGCGGGGCTTGCAGCCGGCCTCGCCTGATCAGCTCCCGTCGCGACGCCGGGAACACTTGTCCTGCCGGGCCGATCGCGAAACGCGATCCATCGCGCTTCGACCGCTTCGCGCAGCGAACGCGGTTCGACTGCCACGAGATCGTGGTGCAGGGCGACCTGGACCAGGTCGTCTTTCGGAATGAAGTTCGCCCGCCAGGCGGGACCTGGCAGGAGGCGCGAAAGAATACTCGTCCGCCGCTCGTAGAATGGCCTCGACACCTTGACGACGGTGACGTTGGGATAGTTCACGACCTTGCGGTCCGGAATGATCTGAAATCCGTAATAGAAATCCCAGAAACTCCAGTACCTCGCCTCGACGTCGATGGTGTCGACGCCCCGGATTTCGCGCCAGGGGATGTGGAGCGATGTGACGGCGGGAATCCGGTAGTCGATGCCTTCGGGCGACAGCCTGTACAGCGGCCTGCCGTGATGGATGCGCCTCAAGAGCGCAAGCGCGACGAGACAGAGTCCGAACGCCACGCAAAGGCCGGCCCCGATCATCGTCCAGAACGGCGCGGGATCCGCCAGCACGAGAATCAGCAAGCCGAGGAAGACCAGCAGAAGGCCGGATGGCAGCAGCCGGACCCTGACCGCGGCCGAGCGGCATTCCAGCGTTCGATCGACATCCTGGCCGTTGACACTCATGGCTTCGCCTTTCGGACGCCAACGATAGAAGGCAACGGCGCCCCGCTCCACAGCGACCAAAATCCTGCGGTGGCAGATTGACCATGTCCATGCTTCCGCCGGCGAAACCGGGCGGACGGTGCGATGGCAGTTTGCTCGGATGTCAGTGTCCGCGACCGGCGCGCCGGTTCATCACGACGCCAGCGCGACCTTGCGGAAGGCGCGGACCAGCGCCCCCTCCAGCCTGCCTTCCATGCCGCAGAGGATCTGGTAGGCGTCCTGACGCGCCATCGGCGGTTTGTAGGGCCTCGCCTCGACGAGGGCGGCAAAGATGTCCGAGATCGTCAGCAGCCGCACCAGATCGGAAATCTGCGAGCCCGACAGCCCGTCCGGATAGCCGGAACCATCGAGATATTCGTGGTGATGCCTGACGCCATCGAGGATTTCCGGGCTGATCCCCTTGACGCCCTTCAGCAGATCATAGCCGATCGCGGGATGACGCTTGATGATCTCTTCTTCCTCGGGATCGAGCCGTCCCGGCTTGTCCAGGATCGCGAGCGGAATGCGCGCCTTGCCGATGTCGTGCAGCGTCGCCGCCATGCCGAGCCGCGAGACGTCGCCGCCGGAGAAGCCGACATCCAGCCCGAAGGCGACCGCGATGCCGGTGACCAGCAGGCAGTGCTGGAACGTGCCTTCGTGATAGCGGCGCACCTCGTCGAGCCAGGTCGAAAGCCCGTCCTGCCCGACGCGGGTGATGATCTTCGAGGTCGCCTGCTGCGCATCGACGAGCTTCAGCGGCCGGCCGTTGCGCACGTTCGAGAACATCGAGGCGAAGGCGGCAACGCCCTCGTCCGGCGGCGCTTGTTCCGCGCCCTTCTCTTCCGCTTCCGTTTCCGCCTGTTCGATCTCCGCGACCTTCTGGATGGCTTCCTTGGGACGCGAAATCACCCCGGTCGCGCCGAGCGCGTAAGCCTGCGCGACCAGCGAACGAGAAAGGTTGTGAACGACGAACAGCTTCTCGGGAATCTCGGCAAGGTCTTTCAGGACGAATTTCAGCTGATCGACCCGGGCGCCCTGTCGCAAGTCGATGTCGACCATCAGCACGCCGTGCGACCTGATCCCGGTGCCGTCGCCGCCGAGCACCCAGGGCAATACGGCGTGTTGCGGCTCGAGCATCGCGCGAACCGCCGGCAGCTTCGTCGGTTCGTCGGTGACAAAATAGACGAGCATTCCTGGGACTTCCGTACTCGGTACGCTTGAGCTGGCTGCTCTTCGAAATTGCAGGATTGAAAGGAAATGAAGCGGCGGCCGAAATCCCCCGCGACCGGACCTCGCATTGGTCGCATTGGCATTTCGGTATTTAATCAACATCAAGCTTGGCTACCTTGCCGTTAAGTTCCGCACTCGTAGAACTACGGATGCCGGACGGGTGAGCGTGCCGGTCAACGACCTGGGATCGTGGGATCGAGGGCATCGTCGGTGAGTGATCCTGGCAGCGAAATGGCAAGAGCAATTTGGGCGCGGGGCGCGCGGCTGTCGGCCGGGTTTCTGCTGGCCGCCGGGCCGGCGCTCGCGCAGGCCGATCTCGCCGGCGCGACAAGCAAGCTGACATTGCAGGTCGCGACCGCCGCGCTCGGCGAACAATGCCGCAGGATCGAGGCGACCGGTCCCGGCGCGTTGACGCCGGTATCTTTACACCGGACGTTCCACGACGATTTCGACAGCCATCCCCTGCTGGATCGCCGGTGGGCGCCCTATTACGCCGGCAATGCCGGCTGGCCCGAAGCGCGGTATTGGGGCGGCGACGGCTCGGACTTCCGGCGCAAGACCAGCTGGAACGGTGAGCAGCAGATCTATGTCGATCCGCGCTATGGCGGGCGGGAGACGACGCCGCTCGGCCTCGATCCGTTCAAGGTCAAGGACGGCATCCTCTCAATCGTTGCCAGCCGCACCCCAGCGGCGCTCAAGGCGGTGCTGTTCAACAACGAATATGTCTCGGGCATCCTCACGACCCAGGGCCGGTTTGCCCAGAAGCACGGCTACTTCGAAATCCGCGCCAGGATTCCGGTCGGCATCGGCGTGTGGCCGGCGTTCTGGATGCTCGCCGACAATGGCGGCTGGCCGCCCGAGGTCGACATCATAAAGGGACGCGGGCAGCGTCCGGGCGCGATCGCGATGACGACGCATTGGCGCATCCCGGAGACACAGCGCGTCGAGCGCTGCGGCTTCGATTTCACGGTGGCCGATGCGCCGGTCGCGTTCCACAATTACGGTGCGCTCTGGCAGCCGGATCGTATCACCTACTTCATCGACCGCCGGCCGGTCTCGGAGATCAAGGTGCCGGTCGGTTTCCACGACCCGATGTACATGATCGTCAACCTCGCGATGGGTTCGAAGACGTTCGAGGGCGTCGGATTCGTCGACAGCCTGTCGCCGCCAACAGTCGCCTTTGAGATCGACCGGATCTCGGCGTATCAAATCGACGAACGCTGACCGGAGATCATGATGTTGGGAAAATTCTCGCGCCGGCATTTTGCCAAGCTCGCCGGCCTGTCCGCGCTCGGCATCGCCACGGCGCCCGCCGACGCTGCCGCGCAGCCGATCGCTGCGCCCCCGGCCCCGGCGCGTTTTCCGAAAGACTTCGTCTGGGGCACCGCGACCTCGGCCTACCAGATCGAGGGCGCGGTGAACGAGGACGGCCGCGGCCGCTCGATCTGGGACACATTTGCGCACACGCCGGGCAAGATCGAGGACCGCAGCACCGGCGACCGCGCCAACGAGCACTATGTCAGGTACAAGGAAGACATCGGCCTGATCCGCGAACTGGGGGCGAAGGCCTACCGGTTCTCGATCGCATGGCCGCGGGTGTTTCCGGAAGGCACCGGCCAACCCAACTCCAAGGGGCTCGACTTCTACGACCGCCTGATCGACGAACTGCTCAAGCACGGCATCGAGCCCTATGCCACGCTCTATCACTGGGACCTGCCGCAGGCGCTCGAGGACAGGGTCGGCGGCTGGCGGTCCCGCGAAACGTCACAGGCGTTCGGCGACTATGCCGGCCACGTCGCTTCGCGCATCACCGATCGCGTCAAGTCCATCTTCACGATCAACGAGGCCGGGCGGTTCGTGAATTTCGGCTACGGATGGGGCGTCGATGCCCCCGGCCTCAAACTGCCGGACGCCGAGGTCAACCAGGTCCGCCACCATGTCGCGCTGGCGCACGGCCTCGCGGTGCAGGCGATCCGGGCACAGGGCCGCGCCGGCACAAGGGTGGGCCCGGCCGAGAATCTCGCCACCTGCGTGCCGGCGTTCGATACGCCGGAACACGTCCGCGCCGCCGAGACCGCGACGCGCGAACTCAACGCGGGCTTCCTTGGCGTCATCCTGGAAGGCCGATACACCGACGCGTTTCTGCAGTTCGCGGGCGCCGCCGCGCCGAAATTCACCGATGAAGAATTGAAGATCATCTCCTCGCCGAACGATTTCGTCGGCCTCAACATCTACGCGCCGCAATTCTACATCGCGGCGTCCGACCAGCCGCCGGGCTGGAGCGTGCTGCCGTTTCCCAGTTCGTTCCCGCACATGAATTCGGAATGGCTGCGCGTCGGTCCGGAGACGATCTACTGGGCGCCGCGGCTCGCGGCCAAGGTCTGGAACATCAAGTCGATCTACATCAGCGAGAACGGCACCTCGTCGGAAGACAAGGTTCACGCCGACGGCCAAGTCTACGACCTCGACCGCATCATGTACCTGCGCAACTATCTCCGGCAGTTGCAGCGCGCGACGTCGGAGGGCGTGCCGGTCCACGGCTATTTCCTCTGGAGCCTGATGGACAATTTCGAATGGATCTTCGGCTACGAAAAACGCTTCGGGCTGTACCACGTCGATTTCGAGACCCAGCGCCGGACGCCAAAGCTCAGCGCCGCCTTCTATCGCGACGTGGTGGCGCGCAACGCGATCGGAGTCTGAAAACGCTTCAATCCCGGGCGGCGTGCCGCAGCGGCACGGCGATCTCGGCGATCGAACGCGTGGTCTTGCCCTCGACGGTCGCGGCCGGATCCTGCGCCAGCTTGCGCGGCGATTGGTGACCGACAAAAACGCTGGCCGCGGTCAGCAGCAACACCACATACACAGTGAACATGCCGCCGACCCACTTCCAGTAAAGCTGGCGGGCCTGGGGCGTTAGGCTTTCAATCAAGCGCCGCATGACAATCTCCTTCGCACTGAATGCGTTCAAATGAATGCGTTGCGTATACGCCCCAAGTCACACAGGGTGTGTGACTTACTTCACAGAAGAAAATCGAACGGAGAACCCGTTGACCGGTGCGGAACTCAAACGACTTCGTGAGCATCTCGGCGAAGCCATCGGCCGGCCGCTGTCGGTTGCCGACATGGCCAGACTGTGCGGACTGGAAGGCCGGGAGGGGGCCGACACCATCCGCAAATGGGAAGTCACCGGTCCGACCGGGCCGGTCGCAGAGTTGCTGCGCATCCTGGCGATGGCCAGCGAGCGCTATCCGATCCTGGACATGTTCAACGTGTTCGACCGCCACGACGCGCCGGTGAAAGAGCGGCCGGCCCGGCGGCGGGCTTTTCGCGAGCAGATGCGCAGCGACGTCCGCCGCCGCATTGGTTAAGAAATTATTCCTCAAGCCCGCCCCGAGGTCTCGAAATTAAGCCTTCCCTAACCTTTGATTAGGCCTTCATTAAGCACAAAAAACGTTTGTCGGCCAATAGGTTGGGTTACGATCCGCTGTCACCCGCGAGTGACAGCATTTTAGTCAAATGCCGTCTATCTCCCTCACCATGAAAGGCGGCCGCACGCAGGTCGTCCAACGGTTTTGGGAGACCAGCATCATGAAGAAGATCCTCGCAACGCTCGTGGCCGCAGCCGCCCTCACCGCCGCCGCCCCCGCGCTCGGCGCCGACCTCGGCAACCGTTCCTATTACAAGGCGCCCCCCGCCTATGCGGCGCCGCTTTACAACTGGACCGGCTTCTATATCGGCGGCCATGTCGGCGGCGCTTTCAGCGGCAGCAGCGACTTCAACGGCGCCGTGCTGAGCGATTCGAGCGCCCGGGTGCTGGGCGGCATTCAGGCCGGCCTCGATTGGCAGTTCGCGCAGAACTGGGTGCTCGGCACCGAGGGCCAGTATTCCTGGCTCGGCAAGAGCAACCTCACCGCCACCTTCCCCGGCGCCTATGTCTACACCAACGACCAGCGCGGCCTCGGCTCGATCACCGCCCGCCTCGGCTACACCTGGGGTCCGGGCCTGCTCTATGTCAAAGGCGGTTATGCCTATTCGGACAACAAGGAGCGGGTGACGCTGGCCGGTGCGCCGGTGGCCTTCCTGCTCGACGGCAACCACAGCAACGGCTGGACCGTCGGCGGCGGTCTCGAATACATGGTCGCGCCGAACTGGACGGTCAAAGGCGAGTACATGTATTACGACTTCGGCACCACGCGCTTCACGGTTCCGGTCGCGCTGGCGCCGTTCGGCAGCTTCCGCACCGATGACCACACGGTGAAGCTCGGCGTCAATTATCGCTTCAACTTCGCGGGACCTGTCGTCGCCCGTTACTGAGCGGAACCAACCATCAGTTGCAGAAGGCCGGCTCTCGCGCCGGCCTTTTTTGTTTTGCGCTTGCGATCTCCCGGGTCGCCTGAAACCCAACCGCGTGCACGCCAAAAATGCAATGAAAACCCGTGGAATTCCGGAGTTGTTAACCGGGTAAGGGGATACTGGCGCCCCAGGAAACACCTCAAGGTAGCGTGGACGGGGCAGTGGGCAAGATGTCGGCACCAATCAAATCCAAGGGTTTTCGCTTCGGCGTGCGTGGCAGTCTGTTTGCCGCCTTCGCCGTCATCGCGGGCATGGCGATCATCATCTCCGCCGGCGCCGGCCTGATGCTCGGGCGTCTCGGCGGCACCATGATCGATCTCAGCTCGCGCGACATCCCGCGCCTTGCCGCGAGCCTGCAATTGTCCGCGCAGAGCGCGGGCCTGGCGAGCCAGGGCCCGGCGCTGCTGGCGTCGCGCAGCGAAACCGCGCTGAACGAGCGCACAAGGAAGATGAAGGAAACCCAGGCGATCGCGACGCAGAAGCTCGACGAGATCGTCAAACTCGGGGCCGATCCGGCGGTCGTGACCGCCCTCAACGACAACATGAAAAACATCGACGGGGTGATCAAGAGCCTGGTCTCGGCGGCGGTCGAGCGGCTTGAACTGGCCGATCAGCACGACAAGCTGTACGGCGCGGTGCGCAGGGCGCAGCGCCGCTTCGTCGCGGCGGCGGGCCCGGCGGCAATCGACGCCCAGACCGAGCTGTACAGCATCTACGCCGCACCGAATTTTTCGCAGACCGACGCGATCAAGGCGCACAAGACCGCCGACCAGCTCGCCGACATCGCCTCCAGCGGCAATCTGATGGCCTTCGACATGATCGCTGCGCTGTCGGCGACCAACGGCGAAACCCTCGATGCCATCGGCAAGGAATTCCGCACCGCGCAGGGCCGCGTCAAGGCGAACGTGGAAGCGCTGCCGAAAACCACCGCGATGAACGTCGTCCGCGCGGCGACGCTCGACCTGCTGGCGCTCGCCGACGGCAATTCCGGGATCTTCAAGGTCCGCCAGAAGGAACTCGACGCGGACGATTTCGGCCAGACCATTCTGGAGGAGACCCGCAAGCTCAATGTCGGGCTCGGCATCAGCGTCCAGCAGCTGGTCGACGGCGTGCAGAAGGACACCGACGCCGCGACCCTGCAGGCGCGGCAGGAGATCTCGTTCGGCACCATGGTGATGCTCGCGCTCGGCATCGGCACGCTGGTCGGTTCGGTGCTGTTCGTCTGGCTCTATGTCGGCCGCAACATCCTGCAGCGGATCGGCAGCCTGCAGCGATCGATGCAGGTGCTGTCCAGCGGCGACCTCGAAACCGAGATCTACCAGACCCACCACCAGGACGAGATCGGCGTGATGGCCGATTCGCTGCAGGTGTTCCGCGAAAGCATGATCAACAGCCGCGCGCTCTCCGCCGAGCAGGACAAGGACCGCATCGCCAAGAGCGAACGCGCCAGCCGCATGGAAGCGCGCATCGTCGAGTTCGAAACCACCGTTCGCACCGCGCTCGACAGCCTGTCGAACGCCGCCGGATCGATGCAGGCGACCGCCAAGACCATGTCGGCCACGGCCGACAAGTCCAGCGCGCTGGTGACGACGGTCGCGTCCGCGGCCGAGCAGACCTCGGCCAATGTGCAGACGGTTTCGTCAGGCACCGAGGAACTGTCGTCGTCGATCGAGGAGATCGGCCGCCAGGTCGTCACCTCCTCCGAAATCGCCCGCAAGGCGGTGCAGGACGCCGGCGCGACCGACGCCACCATGCAGGGGCTGGCCGACAACGCGGCGCGGATCAGCGTGGTGGTCGACCTGATCCAGACCATCGCCTCGCAGACCAATCTGCTGGCGCTCAACGCCACCATCGAGGCGGCGCGCGCCGGCGACGCCGGCCGCGGCTTTGCGGTGGTCGCCTCCGAAGTGAAGAGCCTCGCCAACCAGACCGCCAAGGCCACCGACGAGATCCGCCAGCAGATCGGCAGCATGCAGACGGTGACGGAAACCGCGGTCTCCGCGATCCGCAACATCAGCGCCACGATCGCCGAGATCAACGAGGTGACGACGGCGATCGCCGCCGCGGTCGAGGAACAGGGCGCGGCGACGCGCGAGATCGCCCGCAACATCCAGCACGCCGCCAGCGGCACCAGCGAGGTCTCCACCAACATCGTCGGCGTCTCCAGCGCCTCGGTGCAGGCCGGCACCACCGCCAGCGAGGTGCTCACCGCCTCCGACAAGCTGCGCCGCGAGGCCGACGTGCTGCGCGAGGAGATCGACGCGTTCCTGTCGAACATCCGGGCGGCGTAAAAGCGGCTGTGGCTGGCTTAGATACGGACGCGGCCGCCACAAATTCATCGTCGTCCCGGGCTTGACCCGGGACCTATAACCACCGGCGGAAATTGGTTTGCTCGCAGGTGGTTATCTTTCTTTTCCATCATAACTGGCACGGCGTATGGGTCCCGGGTCAAGCCCGGGACGACGACGGGGGTGTTAGCCGGCTCCGCCTCCCCAACGCCCGGCGCCATCTTCCTTCGTGCTACGTCCACCCCCACTTTTTCACCTAGCGCCGCGCCGCCGCTGCCGCTAAGCCGGTAGCATGAATTCGAAAACCGAACCGGCGCCGTCCTCGGCGGAGGCATTGCGATACCCCTTCGAGAATCACCCCGGCCACGACCAGGTCGTCGAGGTGGTTCCCGGCGTGCTGTGGGCCCGCCTCAAGCTGCCGTTCCGGCTCAATCACGTGAACATCTACCTGCTCGCCGATGGTGACGGCTGGGCGATGATCGATTCCGGTTTCGGCAACGAGGAATCGATCGCGGCCTGGACCACGCTGTTCGAGGGCCCGCTGCGGCATGTCAAGGTGACGCGGCTGATCGTCACCCATTCGCACCCCGACCATGTCGGCCTCGCTGGCTGGATCACCGAGCGCTTCGACTGTCCGCTGCAGATGTCGCAGGTGGAATATCTGCAATCGGTCTATCACCAGAACCGCGGTACCGAGGAAAGGCGCAACGCGCAGCGGCTGTTCTTCCGCCGCCACGGCATGGACGAAAACCTGACCGAAAAACTGCTCGGCCGCGGCCAGGACTATCTGAAGCGGGTCTCGGTGCTGCCGCCGTCCTATCACCGCATCTCGCATGGCGACGAGGTCGTGATCGGCACCCGCCGCTTCAAGGTGATCACCGGCGGCGGCCATGCGCTCGACCAGGTGATGCTGTATTGCGCGGCCGACAAGCTGTTCCTGTCCGCCGACCAGGTGCTGAGCAAGATCTCGCCCAATGTCAGCGTCTGGGCGGTCGAGCCCGACCAGAACTCGCTCGGCGAATATCTCGCGTCGCTGGCGAGCCTCACCACCACTTTGCCCTATGACGTGATGGTGCTGCCCGGCCACGGCGTGCCGTTCTACGGGCTGAAGACCCGCATCAAGCAGCTCGCCGACCACCACGAGGACCGCTGCCGCCTGATCGCGGACGCCTGCCGCGAGGTGCCGCAGACCTCCAAGGACCTGGTGCCGGTCGTCTTCCACAAGCATGTGCTGGACGAGCACCAGATGGGCTTTGCCGCCGGCGAACTGGTCGCCCACGTCAACTACATGCTGGTCGAGGGCCGGCTGACCTGCGAGGTCTCGGACGGCATCCTGCGGTTCCGGACGACGTAAACGCGCGTGGCAATCACGCCGAGCCGAGTTGCCCGGCCGGCCAGATCACGCAACACGGCGCGTCCTTGGGGATTCGCCGCTCGCCGCCCGGCGCGCTGAAAGGGTCAGACCGAGGGCGCGAACAATGCGCATGACCGTGCCAAATTCGGGATTCCCGGTTTCCCCAAGCGCCTTGTAGAGGCTTTCCCGATTTAAACCGGCCTTCTTCGCAATCGTGCCCATCCCACGCGCCCGCGCGACCAGACCCAGCGCGTCGCGCACGAAATCTGCGTCACCGGATTCGAGAGCCGCCGCAATATAGGCAACCTGACGCTCTTCGGTGTCGAGATAATCGGCGGCATCAAATCGTGTTGTCCTGGTCATCACACTGTCTCCGCCAGTTTTTGAGCCTGTTTGATGTCCTGCCGTTGCCTGCGCTTATCGCCGCCGCACAGCAGAATCACAATCTGTGCCCCGCGATGGACATAGTAGATCCGGTAACCCGGCCCGTAATCGATGCGCATTTCCAGAATTCCCTGACCGACACTCTTGGTGTCGCCGGGATTTCCCAGTTCCATGCGGCGAATGCGGCCGGTGATGCGCGCGACTGCGTTGGCATCGCCGAGCCAGCGCAACCAGCCCGAAAATTCTTCAGTCTGGCGCACCTCCACCATGGGGCCAAATTGTAGCCTATGGACGACAGGTCATCAAGGTTTATCGGACTGGACGGGGCAGAATGTTTAAGCCGTCAGCCGTGTTCTTGAGGGGCTCACCGCAGGTGGTCCGCTTCTTCCGGATCGCCGGCCCGAGCAGAAATTCCACGCACTGCCCGAGCCCTACCGTCTTGATCGCCATCAAGATTCAACCCCGCTAAGTAGCATCCCGGAGCTGCACGAAAACGTGGCATTTCGCATGGACACCCGAGCTGGAATGGCTCTAAAAAGCCGGCAAGCCAATCCGGCCGGTTCCGCTCCCAGGTTTTCCGATGGATTACAGCCAGTTCTTCCAAACCGCCCTCAATCGCCTGCATGAAGAACGCCGCTACCGCGTGTTCGCCGACCTCGAACGGATCGCCGGCCGGTTTCCGCACGCGGTGTGGCATGCGCCGCAGGGTAGGCGCGACGTGGTGATCTGGTGTTCCAACGATTATCTCGGCATGGGCCAGCATCCAAAAGTGGTCGGCGCCATGGTCGAGACCGCGACCCGCGTCGGCACCGGCGCCGGCGGCACCCGCAACATCGCCGGCACCCATCACCCGCTGGTGCAGCTCGAGGAGGAACTCGCCGACCTTCATGGCAAGGAAGCGTCGCTGCTGTTCACCTCGGGCTATGTCTCCAACCACACCGGCATTTCGACCATTGCCAAGCTGATCCCGAACGTCCTGATCCTGTCGGACGCGCTGAACCACAACTCCATGATCGAAGGCGTGCGCGAGGCGCGCTGCGAGCGGCAGATCTTCCGCCACAACGACGTCGCGCATCTGGAAGAACTGTTGATCGCCGCCGGCGACCGCCCGAAGCTGATCGTCTGCGAGAGCCTCTATTCGATGGATGGCGACGTCGCGCCGCTTTCGAAGATCTGCGACCTCGCCGAGAAATACGGCGCCATGACCTATGTCGACGAGGTGCATGCGGTCGGCATGTACGGTCCGCGCGGTGGCGGCATCGCCGAGCGCGACGGCGTCATGCATCGCATCGACGTACTCGAGGGCACGCTGGCCAAGGCGTTCGGCTGCCTCGGCGGCTATATCGCAGGGAAGGCCGAGATCATCGACGCGGTGCGGTCCTATGCGGCCGGCTTCATCTTCACCACGGCGCTGCCGCCGGCGATCTGCTCGGCCGCGACCGCTGCGATCCGTCATCTGAAGACCTCGAACTGGGAGCGCGAGCGCCACCAGGACCGCGCCGCCCGGGTCAAGGCGATCCTCGACGCCGCCGGCCTGCCGGTGATGTCGAGCGATACCCATATCGTGCCGCTGTTCGTCGGCGACCCCGAGAAGTGCAAGCAGGCCTCCGACCTGCTGCTGGAGGACCACGGCATCTACATCCAGCCGATCAACTATCCGACGGTGGCCAAGGGCACCGAGCGGCTGCGCATCACGCCCTCGCCCTACCATGACGACGGCCTGATCGACGCGCTGGCCGAAGCGCTGCTGCAGGTCTGGGACCGGCTCGGCCTGCCCGTGAAGCAGAAGTCGTTGGCGGCCGAGTAACCCTACCCGCCTGATCTATCCAGAATTGGGCCGGCGGCGCGATGCGCTGCCGGCCCAAAACGTTTATAATCCGCCTGGTCCGGGGTTCCCGGCCGGGAGGAGAAGACGCAGCGATGCTGCATGATTGGGGCGTGATCGCCGCCGCCTTTGCCTATATCGGCCTGCTGTTCGGCGTCGCCAGCTATGGCGACCGGCTGTCGGCGAGCCAGCGCGGCCGCGCCACCATGCTGATCTATCCGCTGTCGCTGGCGATCTACTGCACGTCCTGGACGTTCTTCGGTTCGGTCGGCTCCGCCACCCGCACCAGCGTCGACTTCCTCGCGATCTATGTCGGGCCGATCCTGATGATCGGACTGTGCACGCCTTTGCTGCGGCGGGTGATCCAGCTCGCCAAGTCGCAGAACATCACCTCGATCGCCGACTTCATCGCGGCGCGCTACGGCAAGAGCCAGGCGGTGGCGGCGACCGTCGCCGGGATCGCGATCGTCGGCTCGGTGCCCTACATCGCGCTGCAGCTCAAGGCGGTGGCGTCCTCGCTGGAGACGATCCTGGGCGAGGACAAGTTGTTCTCCTCGATCCCGATCATCGGCGACATCGCGCTGGTGGTGACGCTGGCGATGGCGGCGTTCGCGGTGCTGTTCGGCACCCGCCAGACCGACGCCACCGAGCACCAGCACGGCCTGATGCTGGCGGTCGCCACCGAATCCATCGTCAAGCTGGTGGCGTTCCTGGCCGCCGGCGCCTTCGTCACCTTCTGGATGTTCACGCCGGTCGAACTGATCGAGCGTGCGATGAAGACGCCGGAAGCGGTGCGCGCGATCGAATATGTGCCTTCGATCGGCAATTTCCTCACCATGACGCTATTGTCGTTCTGCGCCATCATGCTGCTGCCGCGGCAGTTCCACGTCAGCGTGGTGGAGAATTCCAGCCCGCAGGAGGTCAGCCGCGCGCGCTGGCTGTTTCCGCTCTATCTGGTCGCGATCAACCTGTTCGTGATTCCGATCGCGATCGCCGGCCTCGTCACCTTCCCGTTCGGCGCCGTCGACAGCGACATGTACGTGCTGGCGCTGCCGATCGAGGCGAATTCGACTCTGCTCAGCATCGCCGTGTTCGTCGGCGGCCTGTCGGCCGCGACCGCGATGGTGATCGTGGAATGCGTCGCACTCTCCATCATGGTCTCCAACGACATCGTGCTGCCGGCGGTGCTGCAGCGCAGCCCCGCCGCGCGCCACGACGGCAGCAAGGATTTCGGCGACTTCCTGCTCAGCATCCGCCGCTTCGCCATCTTCGCCATCATGGTGATGGCGTACCTGTATTATCGCGCGCTCGGCAACGCCCAGCTGGCGGCGATCGGCCTGCTGTCGTTCGCAGCCCTGGCGCAGCTGGCGCCGGCCTTCTTCGGCGGCCTGTTCTGGCGCGAGGGCACCGCGCGCGGCGCCATGACCGGCATGCTGGTCGGGTTCGCGGTGTGGGGCTACACGCTGTTCATCCCGAGCTTCCTGGAGGGCGGCACCGCCGGCCAGCTGTTCCTGCAACACGGGCCGTTCGGCATCGAGGCGCTGCGCCCGCGCGCGCTGCTGGGCGCCGATCTGCCGCCGCTGATGCACGGCGTGATCTGGTCGCTCTCGCTCAACATCCTCACCTACATCATGATGTCGCTGGCGCAGCGGCCGTCGTCGATCGAGCGGCTGCAGGCCGACCTGTTCGTGCCCCGCGCGCTGACGCCGATCGCGCCGAACTTCCGGCGCTGGCGCACCACCGTGACGGTGCAGGACATCCAGAGCACGGTGGCGCAATATCTCGGCCCGGACCGCGCCGCGCAGGCGTTCGAGGCCTTTGCGTCCAACCATCCCCGCGACCTTGATCCGGCGGCGCCCGCCGATTTCGAACTGCTGCAGCATGCCGAGCGCCTGATCGCCTCCTCGATCGGCGCCGCCTCCTCGCGCCTCGTGATGTCGCTGCTGCTGCGCAAGCGCACGGTTTCCGCCAAGGCCGCGCTGAAACTGCTCGACGATTCCCATGCCGCGCTGCACTTCAACCGCGAGATATTGCAGACCGCGCTGAACCATGTGCGGCAGGGCATCGCGGTGTTCGACGCCGACCTGCAGCTGATCTGCTCCAACGCCCAGTTCGGCGAAATCCTCGCGCTGCCGCCGCATCTGGTGCAACTCGGCATTCCGCTGCAGGAAATCCTCGAATTCATGGGCGCCGCCGGCGCCGCCAACCAGGACGATCCAGCCGCGCTGCTGCAGCGGCGGCTGCAGGCCTACACCACCGAGGGCGCGCCCTGGCTGGAACGCGTGCCCGACCGCCACATGGTGATCGAGGTCCGCTCCAACCGGATGCCCGGCGGCGGCTTCGTCATCACCTTCTCCGACGTCACCCCAAGCTTCGAGGCCGCCGAGGCGCTGGAGCGCGCCAACGCCACGCTGGAAAAGCGCGTGCGCGACCGCACCGAGGAACTCACGCGCCTCAACTCCGAACTGGCGCAGGCCAAGAGCACCGCCGAGGACGCCAATATCTCGAAGACCCGCTTCCTCGCAGCCGCCAGCCATGACATCCTGCAGCCGCTCAACGCGGCGCGGCTCTATGTGACGAGCCTCGTCGAGCGGCAAAATGGCGGCGAGGATTCACGCCTGGTCGAGAACATCGACGACTCGCTGGAAGCGATCGAGGAGATTCTCGGCGCCCTGCTCGACATCTCCAGGCTCGACGCCGGCGCGATGGCGACCGCGATCTCGAGCTTCAAGATGGCCGATTTGATGCGCTCGCTGGAGATCGAGTTCGCGCCGATCGCCCGCGCCAAGGGGCTGGAGCTCACCTTCGTGCCCTGCTCGCTGCCGGTGCAGTCCGACCGTTCGCTGCTGCGGCGGCTGCTGCAGAACTTCATCTCCAACGCCATCAAATACACCCCGCGCGGCCGCGTGCTGGTCGGCTGCCGCCGCCACGGCCAATCGCTCAGGATCGGCGTCTGGGACACCGGCGTCGGCATCCCCGTGGCCAAGCGCGGCGAGATTTTTAAAGAGTTTCACCGCCTCGAACAGGGTGCGCGGATCGCGCGCGGCCTCGGTCTCGGCCTGTCGATCGTCGAACGGCTGGCGCGCGTGCTCAACCACGGCATCGCGATATCAGCCACCGCCAGCGGCGGCTCGGTGTTCTCGGTCACCGTGCCGGTCGCGACCGCGATCGACCACACCGCCGCCGTCACCAGCGCGACGCCGCTGTCGCGCACGCCGATGAGCGGCGCCCTGATCGTCTGCATCGAAAACGATCCGGCGATCCTCGACGGCATGAAGACGCTGCTGACGGCATGGGACGCCGAGGTGATCGCGGTGGCCGATCCCGACGCCGCGGTCGCGGCGATCGAAGCCTCCGGCCGCGGCGTGACGGGCTTGCTGGTCGACTACCATCTCGACCGCGGCAACGGCGTCGCCGCGATCCGCGACATCCGCCGCCGCTTCGGCGAAGGCCTTCCGGCGATCCTGATCACCGCCGACCGCAGCCCCAACGTCCGCGCCGCCGCGCGCGAGGAAAACATCGCGATCCTCAACAAGCCGGTGAAGCCGGCCTCGCTGCGCGCCTTGCTCGGCCAGTGGCGCGCGCAGCAGATGGTGGCGGCGGAGTAACGATCTCATTGCTGCGGAGCGGCCATCTCACTCAATCGAAGCAACGCGCGCCTATGCTGCTCCCGTCATCCTGAGGTGCTCGCCTCTTCGGCGAGCCTCGAAGGATGCGAGCCCGTGGCCCATCCTTCGAGGCGCGCAAGAGCGCGCACCTCAGGATGACGGTGATAGAGCCAGACCACGCTTGATAATGTGCAACTACCCCGTCGGCGTGCCCTGCCGCCATTGGCCGCCGGCGATTTTCGCCGCCGCGATCACCGCCTGGGTGCGGCTTTCGACGCCGAGCTTCTGCAGGATCGCCGAGACATGCGCCTTGATGGTAGCTTCCGAGACGCCGAGTTCGTAGGCGATCTGCTTGTTGAGCAGTCCCTCCGACAGCATCATCAGCACCCGCACCTGCTGCGGCGTCAGCGTCACCAGGCGGTCGCGCAGGCGCGACATGTCGGGGTCGTCGGCAGATGAGAGGTCGGTGTCCGGCGGAACCCAGATGTCGCCCGCCATCACCTTCAGGATGGCGTCGCGCAGCGTTTCGACGCCGAAGCGTTTCGGGATGAAGCCGGACGCGCCGAAATCCAGCGAGCGGCGGATCGTGCCGGCGTCGTCGCTGGCGGAGACGATCACTACCGGGATCGCCGGATACTGCGCGCGCAGATAGATCAGCCCGGAGAAGCCGGAGATGCCCGGCATGGTGAGATCGAGCAGGATCAGGTCGACCTCGGAATCCTGTTCGAGCATCGCGGTGAGATCGTCGAACGAGCCGGCTTCGCTGACGATCGCAGACGCCATGACGCTGGTGACCGCCTGACGCAGCGCGTCGCGGAACAGCGGGTGGTCATCGGCGATGACGAGGCGGGTCATGGCAGAGGTCGTCATTCGGCTCTCTTGCACGGGCTTGCGACTGGTCCGCCGAGCTTTGTCACCTGTCACACCAGCTTGCGCAAGCGCCCAATCCTATCATGTTTGAAAGCAGTTAACCCGTGCACTTGTGCGCTGCAATATGCCTTGCCGGATCGATCGATCCGGCGCGGACGCGCTTCGTCGCACCGGAAACATAGTGCAAGGGCCGAAAGTCGTATTGGGGCTGCTTTCACGGGGATGTTACCTTGACGCCAAGCCCAGCTAAATCCGGCCAAGTTCGGCAAGGGCGGACTTTGCATCAATTTTGGGGAGTTTCGAAATGTCCACTATCGCTGCCACATCCGGCAAGGCTGCAGGAATGACGAAGGACGAACGCTTCGTCATTCTCGCTTCCTCGCTCGGCACCGTCTTCGAATGGTACGACTTCTACCTGTTCGGCTCGCTCGCCAGCATCATCGGCGCGCAGTTCTTCGGCGTGATCGATCCCGCCACCAACCAGCCGATGTTCAACCAGGCCACCCGCGACATCTTCGCGCTGCTGGCGTTCGCCGCCGGGTTCATCGTCCGTCCGTTCGGCGCCATCGTGTTCGGCCGCGTCGGCGATATCGTCGGCCGCAAATACACCTTCCTCGTGACCATCCTGATCATGGGCCTCTCGACGTTCATCGTCGGCATCCTGCCCAACGCGGCGACCATCGGCATCGCGGCGCCGATCATCCTGATCGCGCTGCGCCTGTTGCAGGGCCTCGCGCTCGGCGGCGAATACGGCGGTGCGGCGACCTATGTGGCCGAACATGCCCCGATGGGCAAACGCGGCTACTACACCTCGTTCATCCAGACCACGGCAACGCTCGGCCTGTTCCTGTCGCTGCTGGTGATCCTGTTCACCCGCACGGCACTCGGCGAGGCTGAGTTCGCCAAGTGGGGCTGGCGCATTCCGTTCCTGGTCTCGGTGCTGCTGCTCGGCATCTCGGTCTGGATCCGGCTGCGGCTGAATGAGTCGCCCGTGTTCCAGAAAATGAAGGAAGAGGGCAAGAGCTCCAAGGCGCCGCTGACCGAAGCCTTCGCCAACTGGAGCAACGCCAAGATCGTCATCATCGCACTGATCGGTGGCGTGATGGGCCAGGGCGTGGTGTGGTACACCGGCCAGTTCTACGCGCTGTTCTTCATGCAATCGATCCTCAAAGTCGACGGTTACACCGCCAACCTCCTGATCGCGTGGTCGTTGCTGCTCGGCACCGGCTTCTTCATCGTGTTCGGCGCGCTGTCCGACAAGATCGGCCGCAAGCCGATCATCCTGGCGGGCTGCCTGATCGCGGCGCTGACCTTCTTCCCGATCTTCAAGATGATCACCAGCAACGCCAACCCGGCGCTGGAGAAGGCGATCGAAACCGTGAAGGTCGATGTGGTCGCGGATCCCGCAAGCTGCGGCGACCTGTTCAACCCGGTCGGCACCCGCGTCTTCACCGCACCTTGCGACACCGCCCGCGCCTATCTCGCGCAGCAGTCGGTCAGGTACACGACCAGCAGCGGCGCGGCCGGCTCCGGCGTGAAGGTCGTCGTCAACGGCAAGGAGACGGCCTACACGGATGCCAAGACGTCGAATCCGGCGGTGCTGGCGGCGGTGCAGGCGGCGGGTTATCCAAAGGCCGGCGACGCCCAGATCGTGAAGATGACGCATCCGTTCGACGTCTTCAAACCGCAGGTCGCGGCGGTGATCGGCCTGCTGTTCGTCCTGGTGCTCTACGTCACCATGGTGTACGGCCCGATCGCGGCGATGCTGGTCGAACTGTTCCCGACCAAGATCCGCTACACCTCGATGTCGCTGCCCTATCACATCGGCAACGGCTGGTTCGGCGGCCTGCTGCCGGCGACCGCGTTCGCCATCGTGGCATCGACCGGCGACATCTATGCCGGTCTCTGGTACCCGATCATCTTCGCATCGATCACCGCGGTCGTCGGCTTCTTCTTCCTGCCGGAAACCAAGGACGTCGACATCACGAAGTAGGCGATGTCGTTCGGCAGCCGCCGGACGCCCAAACGTCGAACCGGCCGCGGAGCGATCCGCGGCCGGTTTGCTTTTGCCGATATCAATCCGCAGCGCCGATGAACTGCAGCACGATCTCGCGCCGGTGCGGCCGCGCGCGGTGCTCGACCAGATAGATCGCCTGCCAGGTGCCGAGCGCCATCGCGCCCCGCAGCACCGGGACCTGCAGCGAGGTCGCCGTCAGCATGGTCTTGATATGCGCCGGCATGTCGTCCGGCCCCTCGGTGTCGTGGCGCCACCCGGCATGTTCCGGCGCGAGGCGATCGAGCGCCGTCGTCAGATCGACCAGCACGGTCGGGTCGGCATTCTCCTGGATCGTCAGCGACGCCGAGGTGTGGCGGATGAACAGCGTCACCGCGCCTTCGCGCGCGCCCGCCTCGCGCAGGAATGTTGCGACGTCGGCGGTGAGGTCGGTGAAACCCGTGCCGGACGTCTGCACCGTCAGAATCGAGGACACGACAGTATTGGCGGCGACGGTGGAAGGCGTCATGCGAGAGAAGGATTTGGTTGAGGCCATAACTCGGATCTCTCCGTCGTCGTCCCCGCGAATCAACTAGTGCGTCCGCAGCGACGACGCAACGGAAGTACAGCGCTCCGTCAGATCTTGCCGTCGACGTCCCGCTGCACGCGGTTGGCCATCTCGATCAGTCGGCGCCACGCCCGCTCCAGGAACGACATCATGCGATCCATGTCGCGGTCGCTCGGCAGCGGAATCTCGATCTTGCGTCCGCCTTCGGCCACCTTCGGCTCGACAGGCGCCAGGTCTGATTTCGGCAGCGGTTCGTCGATCTTGCCCGAGACCGTGGGCTCGCGCGAGGCGAGTTGCGACTTCAGCCGCTCGCTCTCGGCCTGCAGGCGGACGATGTCGGCCTGCAGACGGCCGATCTCGGCGTCCATCGCCGCGCGCTCGTCAGGCACGGTGTAGCAGGCCCAGCCGGCGCCGCTATTGTTGTTGCAGGTCGACACCGCGCCGGTGCGGGTGTCGAGGCGCAGCACGCCATCGCCCGCCGGCGAAAGTGCATAGCGGCCGTTCTCGGTTTCCGGCAGCGATCCCGCCGCCACGTCACCGCCGCCGGCGCAGATCGCCAGCGCGATCAGCGCGAAAATGGTCGAGCACGATATTGCTGTGCGCATGGCTTGCTCCCGCCTCAGACGTGATCCGTCTTCCCCGACCGGCGGGGCGCTTTCATGGCACCTTCGAGCTATAGGGCGGCCGGCCGGACTTCAATGCGTCTTCCAGCAATTCCAGCCGGTCCTGCCCCCAGAACACCTCACCGTCCAGCACATAGACCGGTGATCCGAACACGTCGGCGGCCAGCGCGTCCTGCCGGTTCTGCTCGTAGTGGGCGCTGACCTCCTCCGCGCCGGAACGCGCGACCAGCTGCCTGCCGGGCAATCCCGCGTCATCGGCAAGCCTTGCAAGCGTGTCCGGGTCGGCGAGATTGAGTTGGTCCTCCCATACGGCGGCGAAGGCGCGGCGCAGATATTCGTCAGGGTCGAGGCCCGCCTCCAGCGCCGCGATCACCACGCCGTCGGCAAGGCGCGCATTGAACGGCCAGTTCGCCGGCTGCAGGTGGAATGTCAGCCCGCGCTTGTCGCGCCAGCGTTGCAGTTCGACCATCCGGTAGCGCTGGCGCACCGGGTGACGCTTGATCAACGGCAGTCCGCTGGTCTCCGAGAACAGGTCCACCAGCACCACGGGCCTGTGATTTACCTTTAAATCATAAGCACTTACCAGACGCCGGAACGACTGGTGCCCGATATAGGCCCAGGGCGATTGGAGCGAGAAATAGTGATCAACCTGACGTGGCATGCGGGCTCCGGCACAAGAGGATCTGGATTCGCACTGGATATCCCAACAGAGCGCCGGAAGCCGCGCAAGATTGCCCCCTGTGGCAAAGCTGCTGCAGTGCGATCCCGGCTCGCGCGCGTCGCCGGCCAGGACGGAATAAAAGCAATCAAATCAACGAAATAACCGACTACGGCCCAATCTTGACTTGGTCAGACGCGGTAAGTATGGTCCGCGCGGCTTTCAAGGGTGACGGGCGTAATTTCCATCAACCGTTGGCATCGTTTAGTGTCATGGGCATGGCCCAGGACAAGAATGACAACGCAAGTGGCGATCGCGATCCATCGTCGTCCGACGAAGCTGCGCTTTCCGCAAGGCTCGGAAGTCTCGATCACCGATTGTCCGAAATTCGCGACAACCGGAAACTCAGGACGGATCAACCCGGAACCGAAAGCGGGGACACGGCCGCCAGGGCTTCTGCCATGGCGCTTGGTTTCCGGCTCTCTTCGGAATTGGTCGCGGGCGTTGTCGTCGGGGCGGCGATTGGCTGGGGGTTCGACCGTTTATTGTCGACATCGCCGTTCGGTTTCATCGTGTTTCTGCTGCTCGGCTTCGTCGCCGGCGTGGTCAACGTGGTGAGAACCGCCGGCGCGGGTCCAGGCAGGCGCTGAGCGTCGAGCGGAAGTCACGACATCTGAAATTCGATTGCCGGCTAGGGCCGGTGGATAAAGAGCCGCGCGGATGAAAATCGACCCGATCCACCAGTTCAATATCGAGCCCCTTTTCACGATCGGCCACATCGGCAACCACACGATCGCCTTCACCAATTCGACGCTCTACATGTTCATCGCGGTGGCGGTGATCTCGATCCTGATGATCGGCGGCATGTCCTCGCGATCGCTGGTCCCCGGGCGGCTGCAGTCGATCGCGGAAATCTCCTACGAGTTCGTCGCCTCGACGATCCGCTCGACCGCCGGCTCGGAAGGCATGAAGTTCTTCCCGCTGATCTTCTCGCTGTTCATGTTCATCTGCATCTCGAACCTGATCGGCATCATTCCCTACACGTTCACCGTTTCCAGCCACATCATCGTCACCGCGGCGCTGGCCTTCCTGGTCTTCTTCACCGTGCTGATCTACGGGCTCTACAAGAACGGCTTCAAGTTCTTCAAGATCTTCGTCCCCTCCGGCGTGCCGATCTACATCCTGCCGCTGGTCATGTTCATCGAAATCCTGTCGTTCTTCCTGCGGCCGGTTTCGCACAGCGTCCGTCTGTTCGCCAACATGCTGGCCGGCCACATCGCGCTGAAAGTGTTCGCGGGCTTCGTTGCCATGCTCGGCGTCTCACTCGGCGCGCTCGGCTGGGCCGGCGGCATGCTGCCCCTGGCGCTGACGGTGGCGCTCACCGCGCTCGAACTGCTGGTCGCGTTCCTGCAGGCTTACGTGTTCGCGATCCTCACCTGCATCTACCTGAACGACGCCATTCATCCGGGACATTAAGCGTCCGGGGAATTTCCACCCTCACTCAGTCTTTTTCTCAAGGAGCTCAAGAAAATGGAACCGGCAGCAGCAAAACTTATCGGCGCGGGCATCGCATGCATCGGCATGGGCGGCGCGGGCGTCGGCGTGGGCATCATCTTCGGCAACTACCTCGCCGCGGCCGTGCGCAATCCTTCCGCCGCTCAGGGCCAGTTCGGCAACCTGATCTTCGGCTTCGCCGTGACCGAAGCGCTGGGCATCTTCTCGCTGCTGATCGCGCTGCTGCTGCTGTTCGTTCCGCTCTGAGCTGCACCATTCCGCGCCGCCCCCGGGCGGCGCGCCTGACAGCAAGAGGAGAACCCCGTGGCTGAAAAAGGTCATGGTACCGGCGCCCACACCGAGGCCGACGGCGGACATGGCGGAGGATTTCCTCCGTTCGAGTCCAGCACGTTTGCCTCGCAGCTGGTGTCGCTCGTCATCGCGTTCGTCGCGCTCTACGTGATCGTTTCCCGCTTCGCGCTGCCGCGCGTCGAAAGCGTGATCGAGAAACGTCAGAACACGATCGAGGGCGATCTGGCCGCGGCGCAGAAGCTGAAGGACGAGTCCGACGCGGCGCTGAAGGCGTACGAAAAGGAGCTCGCCGACGCGCGCTCCCGCGCGCAGGCGATCGGCAACGAGACCCGCGAGAAGCTGAACGCGGCCGCGGAAGCCGAGCGCAAGAAGCTGGAAGACCAGCTCAATGCCAAGCTTGCCACCGCCGAGAAGCAGATCGCAACGACGCGCGAAACCGCGATGAGCAACGTCCGCGGCATCGCCGCGGATGCGGCCGGCGCGATCGTGCAGCGCCTCACCGGCGTGCTGCCCGACGGCAAGACCGTCAACAGCGCCGTCGATGCCACGTTGAAGGGATAGCGGGATGTTCACCCAACCGGAAACCTGGGTTGCGATCGCCTTCGTCATCCTGTTCGTGCTGTTTGCCTATCTCGGCATCCACAAGACGGTGCTGGCGGCGCTCGATAACCGCGCCCAGCGCATCAGGGCCGAACTCGACGAGGCGCGGAAGCTCAAGGAAGACGCCGCCAGGCTGCTTGCCGAGTACAAGGCCAAGCGCACCAGCGCCGAGCGCGAAGCCGAGGACATCATCGCGAACGCCAAGGCCGAGGCCGAACGCATCGCGGTGGAATCCAAAGCCAAGATGGAAGACTTCGTCGCCCGCCGCACCAAGACCGCCGAGAGCAAGATCGCGCTCGCCGAGGCCCAGGCGCTCGCCGACGTCCGCGCCGCCGCCGCCAACGCCGCGGTCGAGGCCGCCACGACGATCCTGTCGAAGTCGGTCAAGGGCTCGGTCGCCGACGATCTGCTCGCCAAGGGCATCGCCGAGGTTCGCGCCAAGCTGAACTGAGCGGCCTTCAAACAAATCAAGCCGGCGCGAGACGATCGCGCCGGCTTTTTTGTTGGGTCGCGACCAACCGGAATGGCAGGCCCCCCTCTGCGGGTAGCGCGCTGATGCGCGGCAACCTCCGTCATGCCCGGCCTTGTGCCCGGCATCCACGTCCTTGGCGCCCAAGCAAGTAAGACGTGAATGGCCGGGGCAAGCCCGGCCATGACGACGGAAAAAGTGGAGCGTCAGCCGCTTACTGCTTCTTCTTTTTCGGCGCCGCGCGTTCCGGCTTCAGCGCCTGCGGGTCGAACCCGACATAGAAGATGTAGCTGTCGCCGACGGCGCCGGGAGGCGCCGGATAGGTCAGATCCTCGGCGACCAGCGTGAACGGCTCGCTGCCGCCTTCGGTCATGCCGACCGTGGTCTGGTAGGCCTTGGTGGCGATCGTCTTCTCGGATACGCCGCCCTGCACCACCGCGACGCGGATCGGCACCTGCACCGACGTTGGCGCGCCCGCAGGGCCGGCGATGACGCGGCCCTGGATGCCGATCCGCGCGGTGATCACGCCGCCATTGACGCTGCATTCGCGCGCCATCTTGGAGATGGTCGCCTGAAACTTGAGATCGTTGCCGACCGGCTGCTTGCCGGGCGCGGCGACGGCATAGGTGGAGGCGCCGGCACGGACGGTGACGGGCGGGCAGGTCAGATCGCCGGTGTCCTGCGGAACCGCGCCCGGATTGGGCGCCGGCGCTTCGTCCGACTTGCCGCCGAACAGGCTCTTGAAACGGTCAGTGAGCGATTGCGCCGATGCCGGCGCCACGGTCAGACAGGCGAGCCCGCCCGCGACCGCTGCCGCCGCCATCCCCCTCACCAAACGATTGTAACCCATGCGACGTCCTTGATCCGACCATGCCCGGCCATGTTCCCGGGCGGCCTTATAGCAGCCCAATGGCGGCGAACCCAAGGCACCGAAAGGCCTCGAAACCCGCGATTCAGCCGCGGAAATCCTCGTGCAGCAGGCCGAACAGCAGGTGGTCCTGCCAGATGCCATTGATGCAGAGGTAGCGCCGCGCCAGCCCTTCGCGGGTGAAGCCGGATTTCTCCAGCACCCGGATCGAGGGTGAATTGGTCGGGATGCAGGCGGCCTCGATGCGGTGCAGGTTGAGTTCGCCGAACAGCGTCGGCAGCAGCACCCGCAGCGCCGCCGTCATGTAGCCGCAGCCGGCATAGGGTTCGCCGACCCAATAGCCGATGGTACCCGCCTGCACGATGCCGCGGCGGACATTGGCCAGCGTGATGCCGCCGATCATCGCGCCGTCGGCGTCGCGGAAGATGATGAACGGATAGGAGCGGTCGGCGGCAATGTCCTCGGCATAGCGGCGCAGCCGGCGGCGAAAACCGGCGCGGGTCAAATCGTCGGACGGCCAGATCGGCTCCCACGGCGTGAGGTAGGCGCGGCTCTGCTCGCGCAACTGCGCCCATTGCGGGAAGTCGGCCATTTGCGGCGCACGCAGCAGAAGTCCGTGGCCACGCGGCATCAGCGCGGCCGGTCCGCTGGTTGGCAAACGAAACAGGGCCATGCCCTTTGCTCTCCCGACCGAACCTTCTCCCTCGCCCCGCCCTTGCGGGGAGAGGGGCTCTCTCCACGAGTCGTGCCCGGGGAGAGAGCCCCTCACCCGGCGCTTCGCGCCGACCTCTCCCCGCAAGAGGCGGGGCGAGGTTTGAGACTAATGCAGCAGCGTCTTCGCCTTCGACCGCGTCAATCCTTCCGCAAAAGACACCGCCGTGTCCAGCCCCCGGCCGCTGCCCAGCGCGACGACGGCCGGCCGGCTGCGGGACAACAGCGCATGCGCGGCCTTGCGGGTGGATTCGACGCTGACGGCATCGATACGGGCGACCAGCTCCTCCACCGTCTGCGGCCTGCCATAGGCCAGCACGTGGCGCGCCAGCTGTTCGGCGCGCGAGGAACAGCTTTCCAGCGCCATCAGCAGCCCCGCCTTCATCTGCGCCTTGGCGCGGGCGATCTCGGCCTCGGTCAGGGTTTCCGCGGCGTCGTTGATGACGTCGACGATCACTTCCATCATTTCCGGCGCGTCCTCGGGATCGGTGCCGGTGTAGAGGCCGAAGAATCCGGTGTCCGAATAGGGCGCGTGGAAGGTGTAGATCGAATAGCACAGGCCGCGCTTCTCGCGCACTTCCTGGAACAGCCGCGACGACATTCCGCCGCCCAGCGTGTTGGTGAACACCTGCAGCGAGAACAGCGACAGGTCGGTCTGCGGCACGCCCTCGAGCGCCAGCGTCAGGTGCGCCTGTTCGAGGTCGCGATGCACGACGCGCGAGCCGCCCTTGCCGAACATCGCGGGCGGCGGCTTCGGCGCCGGCGCGGCGTCGAAACCGGCGAATTTCTGCGTCACTTCCTCGACCACCCGCTGGTGGTCGACGGCGCCGGCGGCGGCCACCACCATGTCGGGGCCGCGGTAATGCGTCGCGAGATAGCCGCGCAGCATGTCGCGGTCGAAAGCCTTCAGCGTGTTGGCGGTGCCGAGCAGCGATCGGCCGATCGGCTGGTCGGGGAAACACAGCTCGTTGAGGTGCTCGAACACGACGTCGTCGGGCGTGTCCTGGGCCGCGCCGATCTCCTGCACGATGACGCTCTTCTCGCGCTCGAGTTCGTCCGGCACAAAGGACGGATTGGCCAGGATGTCGGACAGCACGTCGAGCGCCAGCGGCACGTCGGCCTTCATCACCCGCGCATAATAGGCGGTGGTCTCGGTCGAGGTGCCGGCGTTGAGGTCGCCGCCGACCGCCTCGATCTCCTCGACGATCTCGCGGGACGAACGTTTGGTCGTGCCCTTGAAGGCCATGTGTTCCAGCAGATGCGAGATGCCGTGCTCGTCGGGCTTCTCGTCGCGGCCGCCGACCCCGGCCCAGACGCCCAGCGCCGCGGTTTCCAGATGCGGCATGGTGTCGGTGACGACGGTCAGTCCGGACGGCAGCCTGGTTACTTCAACGGTCATCCGGCAACTCCCTGCTTCGCGGCTCGGCTGACCGAGCGCACGAATCGTTCAACTTCGGCCGCATCGTTCTTCATCACCGTGATGTGTTCCGGCCTGGTCATCAGTCCTTCGAGCCAGGCCGGCAATTGCGGCCGCATCCCGCAGGCGGCTTCCACCGCATCGGGGAATTTCGCCGGATGCGCGGTCGACAGCACGATGTTGGGGATCGTCGAATCGGGCGTGTCGCGGTCGGCCACCGCCAGCGCCACCGCGGTATGGGGATCGACGAGGTCGCCGGCCTCGCGCCAGGCGGCGCGGATCGCGGCCGAGGTCTCGGTCTCGTCGGCGCGGCCGGCATCGAATTCCCCGCGGATCGCGGCCAGCATGGCGTCCGGCAGCACGAAGCGCCCCGACTGTTTCAGCGAATCCATCAGGCGGCGGACACAGGCGGCATCGCGTCCGCCGGCCTCGAACAGCAGCCGTTCGAAATTCGAGGAGATCTGGATGTCCATCGAGGGCGACGCCGAGGCGTGCACTTCCTTCACCTCGTAGATGCCGGTCTTGAGCGTGCGCGGCAGGATGTCGTTGATGTTGGAGGCGATGCGCAGCCAGCGCACCGGCAGCCCCATCCTCTTGGCGACATAGCCGGCAAAAATATCGCCGAAATTGCCGGTCGGCACGGTGAAATCCACCGTGCGCGCCGGCGCGCCGAGCGCCACCGCCGAGGTGAAGTAGTACACCACCTGCGCCACGACCCGCGCCCAGTTGATCGAATTGACGCCGGACAGCGCCACGTCGTCGCGAAAACCGTGGTTGTTGAACATCGCCTTGACGAGCGCCTGGCAGTCGTCGAAATGACCCTCGATCGCCAGCGCATGCACGTTGGACGCGCCCGCCGTGGTCATCATCCGCCGCTGCACGTCGGAAATCCGCCCGTTCGGAAACAGCACGACGAGGTCGACATTGTTCAGGCCGGCGAACGCATCCACCGCGGCGCCGCCGGTGTCGCCCGAGGTCGCGACCACGATGGTGGTGCGCTGGTTGCGTCGCGCCAGCACATGGTCCATCAGCCGCGAGATCAACTGCATCGCGACGTCCTTGAACGCCAGCGTCGGGCCGTGGAACAGCTCCAGCATGAACTGGTTGGGGCCGGTCTGGTCGAGCGGCACCACGGCGGGATGGCGGAAGGTGGCGTAGGCCTCGTTGGCCATCCGGCCGAGATCGGCGTCGGAGATTTCACCGGCGGCAAACGGCTTGATCACGTCGACCGCGACTTCCCAGTATGGCCGGCCGAAGAAGGAGGCGATGGTTTCATGCGAGAGCTGCGGCCACACCTCGGGCACGTAGAGGCCGCCGTCGCGGGCGAGCCCGGTCAGCATCACGTCGCAGAATCCCAGGACCGGGGCCTCCCCCCGCGTCGAAATATAACGCGTCAAACCACCCTCCAAAGGCGCAAGCCCTGTGCCAAGCCTTTGATATCGATCGTGAATTTATTTCGCGCCAGCGCGAAGCCAAGGGTCACCATAAGCGCTTTGCGGCAAAGGGGGAATGGCGAGCGGGCGAAAAAGTGGCGTCTGCGCGGCCCCCGCTAGCCGTACCGAAACGCCTCGACCGGATCGAGCCGGGCCGCGCGCCAGGACGGATAGAGGGTGGCCAGGAATGATAACGCCAGCGCCATGGCGACCACGGCGGCGGTCTCGCCGGCGTCGATCTCCGCCGGCAGTTTCGACAGGAAGTAGAGCTTCGGCGGAAACAGTTCGGTATTGGTGATCCAGGACAGGAACTGGCGGATCTTCTCGATATTCACGCAGACCAGCATGCCGAGCAGCAGTCCGCTCAGCGTCCCGACCACCCCGATCGCCGCGCCCGCGATCAGGAACACCCGCATGATCGAGCCACGCGAGGCGCCCACGGTGCGCAGGATGGCGATGTCGCTGCCCTTGTCCTTGACCAGCATGATCAGGCCGGAAACGATGTTCAGCGCCGCCACCAGCACGATCAGGGTCAGGATCAGGAACATCACGTTGCGCTCGACCTGCAGTGCGGCGAAGAACGCCGACGTGCGCCGCCGCCAGTCGACCAGGAAGACCGGCCGCCCGGCGGCGTCGGCCACCGGCCGGCGGAAATCGTCGACCCGGTCCGGCCGTGCCTCGAGGAAAATCTCGATCGCGCTGACGTCGTCGGTGCGGTGGAAATAGGCCTGGGCCTCGGCGAGCGGCAGGAACACCATCACGGAATCATATTCCGACATGTCGGTGGAGAACACGGCGGCGACCCGGAACGGCTTCATGCGCGGCACGATCGCCTTCGACGTCACGTTCTCGCCGGGCGCGACCAGCGTGATCGGGTCGCCGGCGCTGAGGCCCAGCTGCTCGGCCAACCGACGGCCGATGGCGACGCCCTGGCCCTGCTCGAACGCCTGCAGCGAGCCGCTCTGGATGTTGCTGGCGACCGAGGCCAGCTTGTTGAGGTCGTCGGCGCGCATGCCGCGGATGAGCACGCCGGAGGCTTTTTGCGCCGACGAAGCCAGCGCCGGACCATCCACCACCGGGACGACGAGCTTGACACCGGGCACCTGGCCGATGCGCGCCGCGACGTCGCGCCAGTCCGACAGCGCGGACTCCAGCGGCTGCACCGCGAGATGGCCGTTCATGCCGACGATCTTGTCGATCAGCTCCTTGCGAAAGCCGTTCATCACGGCCATCACGATGATCAGCGTCGCCACGCCGAGCATGATGCCGAGGAAGGAGAAGCCGGCAATGACCGAAATGAAGCCTTCCTTGCGCCGCGCCTGCAGATAGCGCCCGGACACGAGCCATTCGAAGGCCGAGAACGGCAGGGGGCGCGAGACATTTTCCATGCCCGCACTCTAGCGCGTTTTCGCGGAAATTCGAGCGCCCGCTGGACGAACAATATTCGTCCACCGCCATATTCCCGCCACGCAGGCGAGAGGACCGCGGCGGCGCCGCGGCCCTCTCCTCCTGGAAGGGTCTGTCGTTATTCGGAGGTGCAGACCTTCATTGTCTTCATGCCGGTCTCGGCTTCCGTCCTGGTCTTGAACGTGCCGTTATCGACGATGGTCGTGGTGGTGGTGGTCGGCTTGGTGTCGACGATCGTGCACTTCTTCGTGGTGGTGTCGCGCACCACGTAGAACTCGGCGGCGACCGCGCTCTGCGCCATTGCGCTAGCTGCGAAAGCCAGCGTTCCAACCATCAAAAATTTCTTCAAGGCGTCCTCCTCGGTTTTATCGCATGATGCCGCCGGCAACGCGTCATCTGAACCGATGTTCCGGTTTTTCCCGAACCCAACGCCAAATTTTCTTTTGGTGACGTTTCCTCAACCGGTCGGCGATCCATCGAGCGTCTTGAGATATTTCAGGCCTTCGACCGCCAGGAGTTCACCTTCGCGGATCCCCGCCTGCCAGCGATCGAACATGAAGCGCCGTAATTTCTCCCGCCGATTGTCATCCTCGCTCGTGCCGCGGTTGATCATCAGGTAAACGCCCCAAGCCCGAACCAGGGCGGCTTCCACGACGTCCAGTTCAGCCATTCAGCCCTCCCGCGAGCACGCCTCGCCGGCGTATCGATTGCCACTTTTTCCCGATCTTGTTATCGCAAGACCAAGGCAAATGAAATGCCGCGCGGACGCTGCACGCGCATAGCTGCACTACCGCGTCAAGGCCTATCTGCACCGCGGCTCTATTTTCCTCCGCGTCGCCGGAACAAACGATCCGCGGCACGCTTGTGCATGACGTCGCAATCGATCGAACGGGAGGAAACCCATCATGAGACGGATCACGCTGGTCGGAGCTGCACTGATGATCGCATCGCTGGCCATGTCCGCGCCGGCATCGGCGCGGTTGGGCATGGCGCCGATGGCCGCGGAAGACGGCTCGGTAGTTCAGGTCCGGCATGGCGGCGGCCATCGCCACGGTCACCACATGCATCGCGGGCGCGGGCATCATTACGGTTGGTACAGGGGCCGCGGCCACCATCGGCATGGCTGGCACAGGGGCCGCGGTCACCGCGGGCACTGGCGCTAGCTCGCGCTGGATTGGCGTTCGTCATCCCATTGCCCGGGCGAACGCCAATCCTGAGCCTTTCAGGTTCTGAATGCATCAGAGCCGGGCTCCAGATTCTCGTTTGACGGGTTTTCTTCACGCGAACCGGTAGCCACTTCGCTCGAAAACGCTCTGGCCGGCGCGAACGGGTCGCGCGTGATGCGCGCGGCCGGTTCAGCCGAGCTCCATCTCCACGGCGATCCGGATCAGGTCGGAATGGTTCTTGGCGCCGAGCTTCTGCTTGAGCAGCGAGGTGGTGTTGGCGACCGTCTTGTAGGAGATGTCCAACGCATCGGCGACCTCGACGATCTTGTCGCCGCGGCCGAGCAGCCGCAGGATTTCCAGCTCCCGCGCCGTCATCTGCGATGCCGGATTGGCCTTGATCGAGGCGCCTGAGAACGTCACCGCCTCCGCCAGTTGCGGCGAGATGAAATTGTCGCCGGCCGCCACCTTGCGCACCGCCTTCACCAGCATCCTGGGATCATCGCCCTTCGAGACGTAGCCCTGCGCGCCCATTTCGATCGCGCGAACGACGAACGCGGGGTCGTCATTCATGCTGAACATAACGATCCGGGCATCCGGATCTTCCTTGCGGATGCGCCGCATCAGTTCAAATCCGGAAACATCCGGGAGCTTGATATCGATCACTGTGACGTCGGGCCGACGCGTCACATAGGCGCGATGGCCGGACTTGGCGTCGGCCGCCTCTTCGATACGCACTGTATTGTCCGACGCGAACAGCGACCGGCAACCGGACAGGACCACCGGATGGTCGTCGACGATCAACACCCTGGTTGTCGATCTGCTAATATTCTGCATGAACCCTTCCCCTTCGGGATTAAATAGGCCGTTGGCGATTTTTTAAAAGAGAAATCTTGGGTTGCGAGGGTTTACCGTGATTCCTGTCTGGGAAAGACTTTCGCTTCGCGCGCGCTTGCTGCTGCCGCTCCTGCTGATTTTCGCCGTGGCGTTTCTGGCCGGCGGCGCGGCTCTGCAAATCTTTGCGCCGTCGCAACTTATAGAGGAAACGGAGCCCGCCGCTCGCTCCGCCAAGGCCGTTTCGGTGGCGCTCAACGGCGCGCTGCGGGTCTCTCGAAATCCGCAAGCAACGCTGGAAGCGTTCGCGCAATCGCTCGGCGGCTCCGAAGCGATCCGCTATCGTCCCGCCGGGACCGAGGTCGATGTCCACCCGACGGGAGCGGAGACCCCGCTGCGATCCGTACCGCGCTGGTTCGTACATCTGTTCGAACTGCGGGAGATCACCGGCGCGTTTCCGATCATGATCGAGGGCAAGCAGGTCGGCGACATCGTTTTTGCGCCGGATATATCCGCCGACATCTATGAGAAATGGATCGGCTTTCTCGCGATCGCCTGCTCGGCCGTCGGCCTGATGCTGCTGACGGGAGCCATCGCCTATTTCATCGCGCGCTCCGTCCTGCAGCCGCTGCAAAGGCTGAGCGACGGACTGACGCGCATTCGACAAGGCGAATACGAACGGCCGATCATGCTCTCCGGCCCGCCCGAGATCCGCCAGAGCGCGTGGGAGGTCAACGAGCTCGCCCTCACCCTCAATCGGCTCAGCCTGGACAATCGCAGATTGCTCCGGCAGATCGTTTCGTTGCAGGACGACGAGCGACAGGACATAGCGCGCGAACTGCATGACGAGCTCGGACCGCTGTTGTTCGGCATCCGCGCTAACACCGTGGCGCTGCTGGAATCGATCCCGTCGAGCCAGGCCAAGTCCAGGAGCGCCGCCGAAGGCATCCTGCGATCGGTCGAAACGCTGCAGCAGGCGAACCGCCGCATCCTCGACCGGCTGCGGCCACTCTACATCCAGGAGCTCGGCCTGGAGCGCAGCATCCGGACCTTGCTGCAGAACGCGAGCGCCCAGGCCCCCGACCTCGCGGTCACGTCCCGGATCGACGCCGGCCTGAACGGCGTCGACGGCCTGCTTTCGCAGACGATCTATCGCGTCATCCAGGAGGCGGTGACGAACGTGCTGCGTCACGCCGGCGCCGGGATGATGCATGTCGCTGCGGGCATCGACGGCCGCGAGATCAGCGTGGAGATTTGCGACGACGGCGTCGGCTTTGCCGCGGATCGGATGTTCGGTCGCGGGCTGACCGGAATGCTGGAGCGCGTGCGGGCGCTGAGCGGCACGCTCGAACTGCTCCGCGACAATGACCGCACCTGCGTGCGGTGCAGGCTGCCGCTGAGCAATCCCACCGCGCCGGCGCGAGACGCGGAGAACAGCGGCGCGGCTTCCGCGTGACGGCGCCCGCCCCCTGCGTTACTTCCGCCCGGCCGGCGCGCAGGAGGTGCTCCGGATCTTGCCGTCGGGCGTGAACGCGAACGCGATGCGGACCGGCTTGCCTTCGTGGCTGAGACAGTCGAGCACGACGCTGCGGTCCGCCGGCGTGATGTCTTCCAGCCTGAATGCCGACGGGGCAAGCGCGCGCAGCCGCGGCCGCCAATAGGATTCGAGCGCGGCGTGACCCTGGCTCAACTCAGCCTCGCCGCACCGGCATTCGAGCCTCGCATCATCGGCGTAGAGGGCGAGCAACGCCGTCAGGTCGCGGTTGCGGCAGGCGTCGAGCCAATCCACCACCAGCGCAAGCTGATCGAAATCTTCGGCCAAATCCGTCACCCCATCCATGCCGCCAAAACCCCTCGCGCGCGCGGACGCGGAAGGCGGAATATGGCGGTCGTCATGAATGGGCATTGAACGGTCTGTTGCCGGAAATGCAGGGAGGGACATGACGATTGTGGGGAACAAAGGTTCCCCCAACCATCCGGTTGAATACGGGGAGCATCGTGCGCTTCAGGTGCGGCGCTGTCCGCGCCACCAGACGCCGAAGGCAATCACGACGGCGAACGCCAGCGCGAACCAGGTGATGGCGTATTGCAGGTGATCGTCCTTCAGATGCACCGAGAGCGGGCCCGGCTTTGGTATGCCGCTGTCGGGCACCGGCGCTTCCAGGTCGATATAGAACGGCGCCGTGGTCTTGCGCGCCTCGCCCCAGCCCAGCGCACGCGCCATGGCGAGGTGATCGCGGACGAACCACAGCCGCTTGCCGGCGTTCTCCGGCGGCGTCAGCGTGCCTGAGCTTTCGGGAAAGCGGATGTAGCCGGTGAAGTCCACCGGATCGCCCGTGATCAGCCGGCCGACCGCGCGATCCTGCTGCGGGCGGTCCTGCATCGTGTTCTGAACGAAGCCCGCATTGACCACGACGGTGTTGCCGTCGGCGAGCTGCGCGGGAAGGAAGGCCCAGGTGCCGGGACCGGAGACGTCGGCGCGCACCGCGGAGCCGGAACTGTAGACCATCGCATCCGGCACCGGCGCGAAGGTCGCGGTGAAGCTGACGCGGCGGAATTCGTCGCTGGCCGGCGTCAGCGCCGCCCATTCCGGCGGCGGGGGCAGTGCCGCCGGCGCGGCCGCCAGCCGCTCGTTCAGCATGTCGATCAGCGCGTGTTTGGCGACCCGGCGCTGCAATTGCCAGATCCCGAGGCCAGTGAACGCGGTCACCATCAGCAGCGTGAAGATGGCGAAGCCGGCAACGGCCGGCCGCCAGGCGGGCCGGCTGCTCATTTCGGCTCGCGGTCGATCAGCCGGCCCGGCGCCGCCTTGTGGTGAAACTGCAGCGCGATCAGGAGCGATTTCATCGCGCGCAACGGCAGCAGGGTGGTCGCCGCGATCAGGGGCAGCCACAGCGCCGCATGCAGCCAGAACGGCGGCTGGTACTTGACCTCGACGATCAGCGCCGCCGTGACCACGATGGCGCCCGCCAGCATGATGATGAAGATCGCCGGCCCGTCGCCGGCATCGATGAACGCGTAGTCGAGGCCGCACACGTCGCAAGCCGGACGCAAATTGAGGAAGCCCGCGTAGAGCTTCCCCTGGCCGCAGCGCGGACAACGGCATGCGATGCCGCGCAGCGCGCTCTGGGTGACGGTGGTGGGTGCGTCGTCGGTCATGCTGTGTCCTTCCCCTCTCTCCTTGTGGGAGAGGGTGGATCAATCGCGCAAGGCGCGATTGAGACGGGTGAGGGGTATGTCTCCGCAAAGCACATGCCTATCGTGCTGAGAGAACCCCTCATCCGGCGCTTCGCGCCACCTTCTCCCACATCCGCCTTCGCCTCGAGGCTTCGGCGGACAAGAGGGGAGAAGGAAGAAAAGCAAAAAGGGGCGGTCCTTCCGGCCGCCCCTTGTAGCACGTCAAATCCGGTTCAGTGGCCGCCAGCCGCAGCCCCGGCGCCGCGGAACCAGACATAGATGCAGACGAACAGGAACAGCCAGACCACGTCGACGAAATGCCAGTACCAGGCGGCGAACTCGAAGCCGAGATGCTGCTTGGGCGTGAAGTGGCCGGCATAGGCGCGGATCAGGCAGACCAGCAGGAACACGGTGCCGACCAGCACATGGAAGCCGTGGAAGCCGGTGGCCATGAAGAAGGTCGCGCCGTAGACGTTGCCGGAGAAGTGGAACGTGGCGTGGGCATACTCGTAGGCCTGCACGCAGGTGAAGGCGGCGCCCAGCAGCACGGTGAGAATCAGGCCGTATTTCAGGCCCTGGCGGTCGTTCTCGAGCAGCGCGTGGTGCGCCCAGGTCACCGTGGTGCCCGAGGTCAGGAGCAGCAGCGTGTTGAGCAGCGGCAGGTGCCAGGGATCGAAGGTCTCGATGCCCTTCGGCGGCCAGGTGCCCGGCACGCTGCAGGCGCCCATCGCCGTTCCCGGGCCGCAGCCGAACACGGCGTCGCGGGTGGCGTGGACGGCGTCCGCAGGGAACAGCGCGGAATTGAAGAAGGCCCAGAACCAGGCGACGAAGAACATCACCTCGGAGGCGATGAACAGGATCATGCCGTAGCGGTGGCTGATCTGCACCACGCGGGTGTGGTCGCCCTGATACTGGGCTTCGCGGATCACGTCGCCCCACCAGCTCGCCATCGTGTAGAGCACGCCGATGGTGCCGGTGGCGAAGATGAACGGGGCCGCGGCGGTCATGTGATGCATCCAGGTGATCGCGCCGACCGCCATGATGAAGGCCGAGATCGAGCCGACCACCGGCCACGGGCTCGGATCGACGAGGTGATAGTCGTGGTGCTTCGCGTGCGCCGTAGCCATTGCGGTCTCTCCGTTGCGTGTGCCGTTCCCGGCGGCACATGATCGTCTCAAATTAGAACCCGAGATCCGTCAGATGCGGACTTCGGCGTTCACCGGTTTCTCGTTACGCGTTGTCACAGGCTTCCCTTGCGCTTGTCGCCTTCGCCGGCCGCGAGCGGCTTCGGCGCCACGTCGCGCACGGGATAGAAAGTGTAGGACAGCGTGATGGTGTTCAGCCCGTCGTTCTCGCTGTCCCTGGTCAGCGCCGGATCGACGTAGAACACCACGGGCATCTCGCGCCTCTCGCCCGGGCCCATCACCTGTTCGTTGAAACAGAAGCAGTTGATCTTCTGGAAATAGGCGCCGACGGTGAGCGGCGCGACGTTGTAGGCGGCGACGCCGACGGTGGCCCGCGCGGCCTGGTTGGTTACGGTGTAGAAGACCGTGACGACCTCGCCGATCCGGACCTCGATCTCGTTCTGCTCCGGCTCGAACTTCCAGGGCAGGCCGGGGCCGACATTGGCGTCGAAGCGGACGGTGATCTTGCGCTGCAACGGCGCCTCGGACGGGGCCGAGGTCGCGACCTGGGTGGTGCCGTTGAAGCCGGTGGCGCGGCAGAACCAGTCGTAGAACGGCACGGCCGCGTAGGCCGCGCCGACCATGAACACGACCACGAAACCGCAGATCGAGGCGACCATCGCATCGCCCGTCAGCGTGCGGCGCGAAGCGCGGTTGCCGCTTGCCTTCGCGCTGTCGCCGGTCTGCTTCTGGTCTGCCATCTCAGCCACCGTTGTTACATCGGCCGGACGAGAACCGCCGGCCCCTTGACCAGGGTGACGGCGAAGAACAGCAGGACGAGGACACCGAGCGCGAGCGCAATGGCGATCGAGCGCTGGCGGCGGCTTCGTTTCTGCGCCTCGGTGAGGACGATTCCATCTGGCTTCCGATCGTCGTCCATGCGCGTCCCATGTGCCCCCTACCCGAAGAAGAAAGGCATGACGGCGCGGACCACGACCTCGACCAGGAGCGTCGCAAACAGCGCGAACAGATACAGGATCGAGAAAGCGAACAGCCGGCGGGTGGCGCGGGCCGCCGGCTTGCCTTCGCGGCAGCGGTAGACCTCGACGGCGAGCCACATCATGCCGGCGCCCAGCACCAGCGAGACGACGCCGTAGACCGCCGAGAAATAGCCGAGCGGCCACGGCGCGGCGGCGATCGCGACCAGCACGACCGTGTAGAGCAGGATCTGCAGCCGCGTCGCGTCGGGCCCGGCGACGACCGGCAGCATCGGCACGCCGGCGCGGGCATAGTCGTCGCTGCGAAACAGCGCCAGCGCCCAGAAATGCGGCGGCGTCCAGAAGAAGATGATCAGGAACAAAAGCCACGGCTCCATCGACAGCGAGCCGGTGGCCGCCGCCCAGGCCACGACGGGCGGAAGTGCGCCGGCGGCGCCGCCGATCACGATGTTCTGCGCGGTCCAGCGCTTCAGCCCGATGGTGTAGATCACGACGTAGAAGAAGATGGTGAACGCCAGCAGAGCGCCGGCCAGCAGGTTGACCAGGATCGCAAGCGTCAGCACCGAGAAGAACGACAGGATCAGCCCGAACGCCATCGCCTCGCCCGAGGTGACGCGTCCGCGCGGGACCGGCCGGTTGGCGGTGCGCGACATCAGCGCGTCGATGTCGGCCTCCCAGGCCATGTTCATCGCGCCCGAGGCGCCGGCCCCGACCGCGATGCAGAGGATCGAGGTGAAGGCGATCACCGGATGCACATGGCCCGGCGCGATGAAGAACCCGACCAGCGCGGTGAAGATCACGAGCGACATCACCCGCGGCTTCAGCAGCGCGAGATAGTCACCGACCTCGGCCTCGGAAATCCGGGGAAGAGCATCGATGGCGTTGTGATCGACTACCGACAAGATGGATCTCGCTTGAATGGAAGCCGCGGCGCGCGATTACCGCGCGCCGCGAAATGACGGTTACTGGACGCGCGGCAGCGTTTCGAATTGGTGGAAGGGCGGCGGCGACGGCAGGGTCCATTCCAGCGTGGTGGCGCCGGCGCCCCACGGATTGGCCTCGGCGACCCGCTTCTTCGCAAAGGCGTCGATCACGCCATAGAGGAAGATCAGCACGCCGAAGCCGGAAATGTAGGAACCCCAGGACGAGATCATGTTCCAGCCGGCGAACGCATCGGGATAGTCGATGTAGCGGCGCGGCATGCCCGACAGGCCGAGGAAATGCTGCGGGAAGAACACGAGGTTGACGCCGATGAAGGTGACCCAGAAGTGCAGCTTGCCGATGGTCTCGTTGTACATGTAGCCCGACATTTTCGGGAACCAGTAGTACCAGCCGGCGAAGATCGCGAACACCGCGCCGAGCGACAGCACGTAGTGGAAGTGCGCGACGACGTAGTAGGTCTCCTGCAGCACGCGGTCGACGCCGGCATTGGCCAGCACGACGCCGGTGACGCCGCCGACCGTGAACAGGAAGATGAAGCCGATCGCCCACAGCATCGGGGTGCGGAATTCGATCGAGCCGCCCCACATCGTGGCGATCCAGGAGAAGATCTTCACGCCGGTCGGCACCGCGATCACCATGGTGGCGGCGACGAAATAGGCCTGCGTCGCCGACGACATGCCGACCGTGTACATGTGGTGCGCCCACACCACGAAGCCGATGCCGCCGATCGCGACCATGGCGTAGGCCATGCCGAGATAGCCGAACACGGGCTTGCGCGAGAAGGTGGAGACGATCTGGCTGATCATGCCGAAGCCGGGCAGGATCAGGATGTACACTTCGGGGTGGCCGAAGAACCAGAACAGGTGCTGGAACAATAGCGGGTCGCCGCCGCCGTCGGGGGCGAAGAAGGTGGTGCCGAAATTGCGGTCGGTCAGCATCATGGTGATGGCGCCGGCGAGCACCGGCAGCGACAGCAGCAGCAGGAACACCGTCACCAGGATCGACCAGACGAACAACGGCATCTTGTGCAGGGTCATGCCCGGCGCGCGCATGTTGAAGATCGTGGTGATGAAGTTGATGGCGCCGAGGATCGAGGAGGCGCCGGCCAGATGCAGCGACAGGATCGCGAAATCCACCGCCGGCCCCGGATGGCCAGAGGTCGACAGCGGCACGTACATGGTCCAGCCCGCGCCGACGCCGTTGGCGCCCGGCTCGCCCTCGACGAAGGTCGACATCAGCAGCAGGCCGAACGAAGCCGGCAGCAGCCAGAACGAGATGTTGTTCATGCGCGGGAACGCCATGTCCGGCGCGCCGATCATCAGCGGCACGAACCAGTTGCCGAAGCCGCCGATCATCGCCGGCATCACCATGAAGAAGATCATGATCAGGCCGTGCGAGGTGACGAACACGTTGTAGGTATGGGATTCGTGGAACAGCTGGACGCCGGGATACATCAGCTCGACGCGGATCGCGATCGACATCGCGGCGCCGATGATGCCGGCGAAGATCGCGAAGATCAGGTACATCGTGCCGATGTCTTTGTGGTTGGTCGAATAGACCCAGCGCCGCCATCCGGTCGGATTGGCATGCGCGTGGTCGTCATGGGCGTGATCGTGATGTGTCGCTGCGGTCGTTGCCATTTTGAAATCCTGCCTTGCAGTCCCTGTTGGGACCGTTCAGGTCCCGTCGCCCTTGTCTCTAAACGTGCCCCGGCCGCGCCTACTGCGCGGCCTGACCGCCGGCGGACGCGAAAGTGTTCGCCGGGTTGGTCGCATATTTCTTCTTCGCCGCCTCGACCCAGGACGCGAATTCCTGATCGTTCACCACCCGGATCGCGATCGGCATGAAGGCGTGGTCCTTGCCGCACAGTTCGGAGCACTGGCCGTAGAACATGCCGGTCCGGGTGGCCTTGAACCAGGTCTCGTTGAGGCGGCCGGGGATCGAGTCGATCTTGATGCCGAACGAGGGCACCGCGAAGGCGTGGATGACGTCGGCGCCGGTGGTCTGGACCCGGATCACCTTGTTGACCGGCACCACCATTTCGTTGTCGACGCCGAGCAGGCGCGGCTGCTTGTCGGCCGCCATCAGCGAATCGAACTCGAACTTGCCGTTATCGGGATAGGCGTAGCTCCAGTACCACTGCTTGCCGGTGACCTTGACCGTCAGGTCGGCCTTCGGAATGTCGAGCTGCATGAACAGCAGGCGGAACGAGGGCACCGCGATGGCGACCAGGATCAGCACCGGAATCAGCGTCCAGGCCACCTCGATCATCGTGTTGTGGGTGGTCTTGGAGGGGACCGGATTGGCCTTGGCGTTGAACTTGACCACCACGATCACCAGCAGCGCCAGGACGAACAGGGTGATGATCGTGATGATCCACAGCAGCAAATTATGGAAGCTGATGATGCTCTCCATGACCGGGGTGGCGGCCTCCTGCAGCGAAACTTCCCACGGTTTGGGCTGCGCGGCCACGGCCACGCCGCCGGCGGCGAGCGCCGCGCCGGCCACCAAAAACCCCAGCAATCGCCGGCCGATCTGGCTATTGGACATCTTCATGCCGCCCGTGCTCCCTCACATTATGTCCCAAAGCGCGTTCGCCGACTGGCGGACTGCGCCGCACGATCCGCCCTCACAACGGCCTACCGTAATACTTCGGAAGTCCAGCTTCGAAAGTGTGCGCGGGCCAGATCGTTAGAACGCCTCGAAATCTTGCCTCTCAAACCATAATTCCAAGACGCTCGCAATGCAGTAGTAAGACACAAAGCCATGCGTCACCTGCTATTCGACTTATCTCGGATTTTCCCGGCAGATCAGGCAGGTCCGGCCATTGGGCGGGGCTTCGACGCTTGACAGCCGGATTGCCGGATGTAGGCACAGGGGCGGTGGCTCCGGGCGGCCTGATTCGCGGGAACGGCGGCCGGGCGGGGCACATCCGGGACGGTGCGGAATGACCGCCGGCTGCCTTCAAGGCGCCCTCATTGCGTATCAGTCCGGACGGGTTCAGTTACAATGTTGCCGCCGGGCCGTGCCGAAAATGTCACCGGCGCTGCCGGAATCGATAAAGGATCGACCCACATGGGGCGCTCAAAACATCCGTCCGGGTTTGGCACGGCAGGGTCTGGCAAGTCGGGATCTGGCAAGTCGGGATCCGGCAAGGAACTCGCCCGTTGGCTCGCCGGCCCGCTCGCCGCCGCCGCCCTGCTAGGCCTGACCCAGGCCGCCGGCGCGCAAGGCGCGGTGCGGTCGGTCCATGGCGACTGGCAGATCCGCTGCGACACCCCGCCGGGCGCCCAGGCCGAGCAATGCGCCCTGATCCAGAGCGTGGTAGCCGAGGACCGCTCCAACGCCGGCCTCACCGTGATCGTGCTGAAAACCGCCGACCAGAAAAGCAAGCTGATGCGCGTGGTGGCGCCCTTGGGCGTGCTGCTGCCGTCCGGACTGGGGCTGAAGCTCGACAATCAGGACGTGGGGCGGGCCGGGTTCGTGAGGTGCCTGCCGAACGGGTGCGTCGCCGAGGTGGTGATGGACGAGAAGCTGCTCGGGCAGTTGCGGGGGGCGAAGACGGCGACATTCATTATTTTCGAGACGCCGGAAGAGGGAATCGGGTTTCCGCTCAGCCTGAATGGGCTGGGGGAAGGATATGACAAGCTGCCGTGAGGGGGCAGTTAGCGCCTTTGTACGCCGAACTTGATGCGTAACGCCATTGCCTCCTTTCGGAGCTTTAGTTCGTCGAACAGCGCGGCAAGATTGCGCGCCACGATCAGAGCATCCTGATGAGCAATACCCAGCTTGTTCTCATAGATCCCCAGTGCACGCTCGTAGTATACCCGCGCTTGACCAAGATCGCCCTGCCTTTGCAACAAATGGCCGAGATTGTTGAGGCTAAGCGCCGTATCCAGATGGTCGGAAGGCAGCGACCGTTCGCGGATGGCCAACGCGCGTTCGTAATACGACCGCGCTCCGGCAAGGTCGCCTTGTTGCTGTAGTAGGTGCCCGAGGTTGTTGAGGCAACTTGCCGCATCCGAACGGTCCGGATCAGGCAATTTTTCACAGATCGCCAGCGCGCGCTCGTAATGCGACCGCGCTCCGGCAAGGTCGCCCTGCTCCTGCCGAAGGAAGCCAAGATTGTTGAGACTATTTGCTGTATCCGGATGGTCGAGGCCGAGCGACTTTTCACGAATCGCTAACGCGCGTTCGTAGCACGACCACGCTCCGGCAAGGTCGCCCTGCGCCTTCAGAAGGTAGCCGAGACTGTTGAGGCTACTTGCCGTATCCGGATGGTCGGGGCCGCGCACCTTCTCACGGATCGATAGTGCTCGCTCCGAGAGTTTTTGCGCCTCAGCATAGGCAGCCAATGCCCCGTCTCGGTAAGAATCAAGCCCAGACAAAAGCTCCGCCGCAGAAATCTCTGATCCGACTGGTAAATCTCTGCTTTCGCCCACCAGCGCCAAGGCGATTGCGTCGAGGCGACGCGCCCGGGGCCAAGTGACCGGATTGCGGTGAACACCGTCAGGATAGACGCTCGCCGTCGCAGCAATCAATTCGCGGTAGATTTCCGTGCATCGGTCGGGTGCCGTTCGTGCAGCTGCAACCTCCCGTACGAGGCGATGAAGCCGTAGGCAATCGGTCGCAATCGACGAATCGCGCTCATCCGGGATTGACTCTCGATCTACCAGCGCAAAAGCCCGTAACGCTCCGACGGCCTCATCAAGACCATCCCCAGCAAGCGCGGAAGCAAATGCTTCGCCGAAGGCTTCCCGTCCCTCCGCAAACAAGAACAAGGGGATTGGTTCGGGCACGAGGAAAGAAGCATATGTAATCAGCACTTCTGCCGCTTCATTCAGCTTTGCGGCCTCGTCGATCGCGAGCGCAAAGGTTTTCGAGACCGTCAACCCGTTGTGATATTGCTCAGGCGCAGCACGATCGGCATCAAGATATCTGCCGGGCGTACTGGCGAATTTGTCCGCATAGTCAGAAAGCGACATTCCCAATCGTTCGCAATAGGCCGCCGCCTGCTCATGCGCGAGCGGCAGGCCGCCGAGAGCTGCCGAGAGAGCGACGCCTGCGGCCCGTTCGGTCTCTCGACCCGTCCGCGCGACGAGAAAATCGGCGCCGACCTCCTCTGGCCACACTTTGATCGGAACCGGCAATGCCACACCGCGCCAATCCGGCGCATTCGATGTGATGATAATGCGCGGCCCCGCGCCACGCGGCAGAAATGACGCCAACTCGCGGGAGGAACGCGCGTTGTCATACACGAGCAGGATATCTCGTCCTTCGCGAGGAAGACGATCCAGCACGGCCTTGACGGCCGTCTCTTCCGGGGTGTCCTCCCCTATCCACTTCAACTGCACGCCAAGGCCGACAAGATCGGCGCGCATGGTCGCGTCGGTCTCCGCCCTGATCCACCACGTTGCTCGGTAGTCATGCTGGTGACGCTCGGCATAAGCCGCGGCAAGGGCCGTCTTTCCGACGCCCCGCAGGCCATGCAACGCGGTGACCGCAGCGCGGCCGTCGCCACGCTTGAGCGCAGCATCTATCGCGGCGAGATCGTCGTCCCGACCGAGGAAATGCCGCGGGACGGTGATTGGAATGTTTGAAATGATCGGTCTGGCTGGATCCCCTTGAGTGGCCGTTTTTCCCGGAAAGACGATTGGAGTTTGAGGCGAGAATGCACCAGATGAGGCAGCCTTCCTTGCTCCAGGGAACGGAACTGGCCCGGGTGGCCGTACGGCCGGTTTTAGATATTCAACGAGTTGGGCCTCTGCTTCTTCCTCGCACAAGCCATGCAGATCACATCGCTTAATGAGACCCAACAATGTCGGCGCCGTGCAGGGTTCGATGTAAACCGGCAAAACGAAATTTGGCCGCTGGGTGATTGCTGCCCATTGCGCCGCGCGGCGCTCCAACGCGGAATAAGGAGCCTTAAGGTAACTCGAACTCATAACACACAGAACGTGGGCAGCCTTGTCATGATGTTCTTCCATCCAAGCGAAAATATCACCGCCGCCAGAAATCTCCCATTCATGAACTCGAGCCACATGCCCCAGACTCTCGAGCTGCTGCCCGATCCAGAACGCCCAGTCCCGGTCCTGGGACGTATAACTGACAAAAATATCGGCCACGGCTGCCCTCAATATCGGGTGACCGGCAATTTCGGCCCCTCGCAACTCTGCCGCCAAAAGACTATCTTGATCTGGTCATTGCACGCAACGGAACACTTCTCATGAACCCCACAACCTCCCTGCTCGACCGCGCCAATCTCGACCGTGATGCCGTTCGTCGCGAGATCACACGGGGGCTGGCGGGGGCCGATGATGGCGAGCTGTTTCTGGAATATGGCCAGACCGAAGCGCTGGGGTTCGACAATGGCCGGCTGAAGCAGGCGACCTATGACACCTCGCAGGGCTTTGGCCTGCGCGCGGTGAAGGACGACGCGGTCGGCTATGCGCATTCGTCCGACGTGTCGCTGTCGGCGCTGATCCGCGCGGCGGATGCGGTGGCGGCGGTGCGCGGCGGCTACAGCGGCAGTTTCGCGGCGGCGCCGGCGCATACCAATGTGCGGCTCTATGGCGACGACAATCCGCTGGAGGCCCCGGGCTTCGAGGCCAAGGTGAAATTGCTGGCCGAGATCGACGCCTATGTGCGCGCCAAGGATCCGCGGGTGCGGCAGGCTTCGATCAGCCTCGGCGCCACCTGGCAGGTGGTCGAGATCCTGCGTCCCGACGGCGAGAGCTATCGCGACATCCGCCCGCTGGTGCGGGTCAATATTTCCGTCGTCTGCGGCCAGGGCGACCGGCAGGAGAGCGGCAGCAAGGGCTATGGCGGCCGCGAGGGCTATGCGCGCTTCATCGAAACCAAGGCGTGGCGCGACGCCGCCGACGGCGCGATCCGCGAGGCGCTGGTCAATCTGGAATCGGTGCCCGCCCCGGCCGGCGAGATGGACGTGGTGCTCGGCGCCGGCTGGCCCGGCGTGATGCTGCATGAGGCGGTCGGCCATGGCCTGGAAGGCGATTTCAACCGCAAGCAGACTTCGGCCTTCGCAGGCCTGATGGGCAAGCAGGTCGCGGCCAGGGGCGTCACGGTGGTCGACGACGGCACCATGTCGTCGCGGCGCGGTTCGCTCTCGATCGACGACGAGGGCACGCCGACCAACCGCACCGTGCTGATCGAGGACGGCATCCTGGTCGGCTACATGCAGGACCGGCAGAACGCGCGGCTGATGAACATGAAGCCGACCGGCAACGGCCGCCGCCAGAGCTACGCCCATGTGCCGATGCCGCGCATGACCAACACCTACATGCTGGCCGGCGAACGCGATCCCGCCGAGATCATCGCCTCGGTGAAGAACGGCGTCTATGCCGCCAATTTCGGCGGCGGCCAGGTCGACATCACCTCGGGCAAATACGTGTTCCAGTGCACGGAAGCCTACAAGATCGAGAACGGCAAGCTCGGCGCGCCATTGAAAGGCGCGATGCTGATCGGCAACGGGCCGACCGACCTGCATCGCATCACCATGGTCGGCAACGACCTTGCGCTCGACACCGGCATCGGCACCTGCGGCAAGAACGGCCAGGGCGTGCCGGTCGGCGTCGGCCAGCCGACGCTGCGGATGGAAAGGATCACGGTCGGAGGGACGGGCTAGTGAGCAACGCAAAGGCGGCGGACAGGAAGGTTGACGCGGGCAAGCCGATCGGCTGGCGCGGGCAGATCGTTCAGCTGGCGGCGATCGTCGGCATCGTGTTCGTTGCCAAGGGCGCGATCGCCGAGCCGTTCTACGTACCGTCAGGCTCGATGGAGCCGACGCTTCTGATCGGCGACGCGCTGGTGGCCTCGAAATTCCCGTACGGCTACGGCGCGGCGTCGCTGCCGATGCAGATCACGCTGCCCGAAACCGGCCGCCTGTTCGGCGACACGCCGAAGCGCGGCGACGTCGTGGTGTTCCGCTGGCCCGGCGACCGCTCGCAGGCCTGGGTCAAGCGCGTGGTCGGATTGCCGGGCGACCGCATCCAGCTGCGGCAGGGCCAGCTCTTCATCAACGACCGCGCCGCCACGCTGAAGCCGGACGGCATCGGCATGGCGGAGGACGAATATGGCAACACCGAGCGCGCCTACCGCTTCGTCGAGACGCTGCCGAACGGCGTCAGCCATGCCATCTTCAAGGTGCGCGACAATGGCCGGCTCGACAACACGCCCGAAGTGACGGTGCCGGCTGGAAAACTGTTCGTGCTCGGCGATAACCGGGACAACTCCGCCGACAGCCGCGTCGCCTTGCGCGACGGCGGCGTCGGCTTGTTGCCGGTCGACAATCTGATCGGCCGTGCGGATGCCGTGGTCGGCTCCTGGGACCTCGGCATGCGCAGCCAGCCGGTGTGGACCTGGCTGTCGGGTTTTCGGCTGGCGCGGTTCTTTACGCCGGTGCAATAGCTCCATCCCCCGTCATGGCCGGGCCTGTCCCGGCCATCCACGTCGTGCTTGCGACACTGAAGAACGTGGATGCCCGGGCCTTCGCCTCGCCGAAGCGGCTTCGGCCGCGCAGGCGGGACAAGCCCGAGCACGACGAGGAGGAAACAGGCGTGCCCTCATGACCTTCGACGACATCCGGAAAATCGCGCTCGCCTGGCCCGAGGTCGAGGACGGCACCTCCTACGGCACGCCGGCGCTGAAGGTGCACAAGAAAATGCTGGCGCGGCTGAAGGAAGACGGCGACAGCCTGGTGATGCCGGGCGTGCCGCAGGACGAGCGCGAAATGCTGGTGGAAAGCCGGCCGAAGCTGTTTTACTTCACCGACCACTACCGCGATTATCCGATCGTGCTGATCCGCCTGTCAAAGGCCAGCCGCGCCGCCGTCGAGCCGCTGCTGCGGCGGCACTGGCGAACGCTGGCCTCGAGGAAGGCGGTGAGGGAATTCGATTCGGGTTCGTAACGGGCCGATGACCAAAGACCAATTCCTCGCCGCCGCCTTGCAAAACCCGACCAACGAAATCATCGTCGAGGAACTGTTTCGCCTTTCGCTGCCGGATTCCTGGCTGGTCGCGGGCTGCCTGGTGCAGACCGCGTGGAACGTGCTGACCGGCCGCGCGGTCGAACACGGCATCAATGATTACGACGTGTTCTATTTCGATCCCGACACGTCATGGGAGGCGGAGGACAGGACCATCCGCCTCCTGGCGGAACGGCTTGCCCGCCGCGGTATCGCGGTCGAGGCCCGCAACCAGGCGCGCGTGCATCTGTGGTATGGCAAGAAGCACGGCTTGCCCTATCCCGAGCTGCGATGCTCGACGGAAGGCATCGACCGTTTCCTGACCAGGAATACGCAGATCGGATTGCGGCGCACGCACGGCGGCTACGAGGTGTACGCGCCGAACGGCTTCGACGACGTCGCCGCGATGATCGTGCGGCCCAATCCAGGTCCAAATTTTTCGGCGGCGAATTACGCGGCGAAGGCTGCGCGTTGGAAGACGCTGTGGCCGGAGATCGCGGTGTTATCGGCGGATGCGTTGTAACCCCATCGTCGTCCCGGCGAACGCCGGGACCCATACCGCGTTGTCCTATCGATAAGGCAGAATGGCAGATGCCATTCCAAAACAACCGCGTTTGGGGGTTATCGGTCCCGGCCTTCGCCGGGACGACGGCGGCGTGTGACGCACGACCGTGCAGCCGCCGCCCTACCGCACCACCCCCGAGGTGAACCCCGCCTTGCGCCGCGGCGGCTTGATGTCCTTTTTCAGGAAGCACTGCGCTTCCTTGCCGGCGTAGCCCGGCCGCGCGTAGGTCCAGGCGCGGCATTTGTTGTCGGCGGCGCAGGCGGCCTTGCAGGCGTCGTCGCCGTCGCTGCGCTTGAGATCGAAACTCTTGTAGTCGCCGCCGAACCGGTCGATCGAGGTTTCGATCGCATCGTTGCGCCGCTCCAGCACGCCGGCGCCGCGGACGCCGGAGACGCAGCAATCGCTCTGCACCCGCGCCGGCACGTTGCTCTTGAGCCAGCACACCGCGCGATTGACGAGGTCGGTCGGATAGCTGAAGGTCCAGGCGTGACAGCGGCGGTCGCGCTCGCACACCAGCGCGCATTCGGCCGGATCGCCCGAGATGACGGGCGCGCTGAAGTAGTCGCCGCCCGGCCGGTCGAAATTGGCCTGCGCCAGGGCCGGGCGCGCGGAGGCGATTGCCGCCAGCAAAGCGAGCATCGCCACACACGCCCTGAGCAGGCGACCAGTCCCCATTTTCGGGTTGCTTTCGAATATGCGTTGGCGGCGCAGGAGGACAAATGCCTTGCCCGCCCCCGGCCGCTGGATCGGGCCGCCATTTGAGCGCCATCAACCTGTACGGTGGATGAACGGCTTCACAATCGGGCGAATCCTTCGATCAAAACGCGTATTCCTGGTAGGCCGGCTCGACGGAACCGCGCCACGGGCCGTTGAACTTGTCGAGCATCTCCTCCGCCGGCGTCCGGCCGGCCTCCAGGATATGCTCGAGCGGTTCGAGGTAGCGGCTTTCGTCGCGGCCGGACTGGTCGATGCGGTTGCGCCGCCGGAGGCCCGCATGCGAGAGCTTCAGGCAGTCCTTGGCGATCTCGAACAGGTAGCGGTCCTTGATCCGCGCCTTGAAGCCGAAGCGCGGCACGTCGTCGCGCAACGACTGGCGCTCATGCGCGGTCCAGTGGCGCACCAGTTCCCAGGCCGCGTCCAGGCTGGCGTCGTCATACAGCAGGCCGACCCAGAACGCCGGCAGCGCCGGCAGCCGTCCCCACGGCACGCCATCGGCGCCGCGCATCTCCAGATAGCGCTTCAGGCGGACTTCCGGAAAGATCGTCGAGAGGTGGTTGGCCCAGTCGGAAATGGTCGCGCGCTCGCCGGCGAGATTGTCGAGCCGGCCGGCCATCAGCGAGCGGAACGACATGCCGGAAACGTCGATATACTGGTCGCCGCGCTTGACGAAATACATGGGAACGTCGAGCGCGTAATCGACCCAGCGCTCGAACCCCATGCCATCCTCGAACGCCCAGGGGATCATGCCGGCGCGCGCATTGTCGGTATCGCGCCAGATCTCGGAGCGGAACGACAGGTAGCCGTTGGGCTTGCCTTCGGTGAACGGCGAATTGGCGAACAGGGCGGTGGCGACCGGTTGCAGCGCCACCGAGACGCGGAGCTTCTTGACCATGTCGGCTTCGGACGAGAAGTCGAGATTGGTCTGCACCGTGCAGGTCCGGTACATCATGTCGAGGCCGTATTTGCCGACCTTCGGCATGTAGTTGGTCATGATCTTGTAGCGGCCCTTGGGCATCACCGGAATCTGCGCGCGCGACCAGGACGGCGTCATGCCGAGCCCGAGAAAGCCGATGCCGAGCGGGGTTGCGATCTCACGCACCTGCGCCAGATGGGCCATCAGCTCGGACTGTGTCTGATGCACGGTCTCCACCGGCGCTCCCGACAATTCGAATTGCCCGCCGGGCTCCAGCGAGATCGCGCCGCCGCCGGTGATGTCGTAGAGGCCGATGATCTTGCCGCGCTCCTGGATCGGCTCCCAGCCAAGCAGCAGCTGCATGCCCTCGAGCAGCGCGCCGATCCCGCGCGCGCCTTCATATGGGACGGGCTGGTGGCCATCCAGCGTGAACGGCGTCTTCTCGTGCTCGGTGCCGATGCGAAATTCGGACGGCGGCTTGATGCCGGCCTCGAACCACGCGACCAGTTCGTCGCGCGATTGCAGCGGCCGCATATCGATCTGGTCACGCGCCATGGGAACATCCGGATGTCTGGCGATTCGACCGAAAGCGCCGTTTGCCTGGGGAAATGCGGACGGCATCGTCCGCAACAATGAGAGAAATCGCCGCGGTCATCGCGTCGGCACGCCGTCGCGCGCGGCGGCCGCCCTGACCTCGGAGCACGAGCAGCCGAGCCGGTCAAGCAGGCCGCAAAGCTTCAGGGCGTCGGCGTCGGACAGTTTGGAGCCGACATGCTTTTCGATCGCCGCCGAATAGGCGCTCCACATCTTCTTCTGCATCTCGCGGCCGGCCTCGGTGATCTCGACGAACTGGCCGCGCTTGTCGATCTTGCATTCGCGCCGCGCCGCCAGCCCCTCGTCGACCAGCCGGTCGATCAGCCGCGAGGTCGAGTATTGCGGGATCAGCATCTGCTTTTCCAGTTCCACCGGACGCATCTCGCCGGACGGCGCCCGCGACAATTCCAGCAGCGCGTCATACCAGGCCAGCGGCGGAAAGCCCGCCTTCTTCAGATCCTGTTCGACGGCATCCAGCACCCGGCTCTGCACCCGCATCAGGCGGATCCAGGCGGCGGTCGCCTCGGTCGATGGCTTGCGTTTCATGCTCCGGTCCGTCTTTTTCGAAAATCAGCATAGCGCACTAAATGCACCTGCATCAATCTTGACTATTTCAGAGAGATTCATTTAGTCAGCCGGTCAGTTATTTACTAACCACGAGGGAGGGAAAAGCCGATGAAACTGTATTATTCCCCGGGAGCATGCTCGCTATCGCCCCATATCGCGCTGCTCGAGGCCGGCCTGCCCCATGACCTCGTCAAGGTCGACCTGCGCGCCAAGAAGCTGGAGAATGGCGACGACTTTCTGGCCGTCAACCCCAAGGGCCAGGTCCCGGCGCTGGCGCTCGATTCGGGCGAACTCATCACCGAAGGACCGGTCATCGTCCAGATCATCGCCGACCAGGCCGCGGGCAAGAACCTCGCCCCGGCCCACGGCAGCGCCGAGCGCTACAAACTGCTGGAGTGGCTGAACTTCATCACCGCCGAGCTGCACAAGAATTTCGGCCCGATGTTCTCGCCGGTGCTGGCCGACGAGGCCAAGGCGTTCTTCAAGGACCGGGTGATGGGCAAGTTCAAATATCTCGACGGCCAGCTCGCCGGCCGCGACTATCTGATGGGCAAGGATTTCACCGTCGCCGACGGCTATCTGTTCACCATGCTGTCATGGGCCGACCGGATGAAGTTCGACCTCTCCGCGATGCCGAACCTTCTCGCCTACAAGGAGCGCGTCGCCGCCCGTCCAAAGGTCAAGGAGGCGCTGACCAGGGAAGGCCTGCTGAAGGCGGCGTGAGGCGCCGGCGTTTTCGTCGCCCTCGATAATGGCGGCAAGACGTAATACGGGTGGGGCGATGCGATGGTACATTCCTCACCCGTTTCTTTGTTGGATTCCGCATGGAGCGTGAGAAAGAATTGTAGCCCGCATGAGCCCTTGCGACATGCGGGATCGCGGGCGCCAGTCCCGCATATCGCTGCGCTCATGACGGGCTACAGCCGCGGGGTTGAGCTCTTCGCGAAACCCGTCCCAAGAGCTGCGGCAATTCCTGATTGCATGATGGATGCAATCTCATCCAAAAATCGCGAACACCCTGTAGAACTACGTAGAAATAGCGCGCCGGAAGGCGACAAAACGCGGCAAAATATCACCGTTTTTTAGCGACCGTTCCGTAGATTACCGCGTATGCGCCGGGCATGTCGCATCCGGCCAGCGCCGCGTTCGTCGTTCCGTGCTTCACCACAACGATCGAAAATCTGCTGAAGCGGTGTTGTATTTCCGTGAGGCCCGGTCGTGTCGATCGAAAGATTTCTCAAGCAGCGCGCCGTCGATATCGTGATGGAAGGCAGTTACACGCTGTCGAACTGGTACGACCCGCAGGGCAGGCTGCGTACCTTCACCTGCCGCGCCACGCGCGTTTCGCCGTTCCGGATGATCGTGGACATGCCGGTGGCCGGGAAGGTCGGCGACAACCTGATTTCCTATTTCCGCGACATCGGCAATTTCGAGGGCATGATCAGCGACACCGCGCGAAGCGGTGTGCTGCTCGAAATGGAGATGACGCAGGCGATGCGTGCGAAGCTCGCCTCCAAGCTCACCTGGCTGGAGAAGAAGACGCAGGACCCCACGAGCATCGTCGACGGCCGCAATGCGCCGCGCTTCGTCCCGAAAGCGGCGCGCACCACCCTGACGCTGGCCGACGGCGCCATTCACGAATGCTTCGTCATCGACGCCTCGAGGTCGGGCGTCGCCGTGACGTCGGCATTGCAGCCCCCGATCGGCACGCCGCTCGCCATCGGCGCCTGCGTCGGCCGCGTCATCCGCCACATGGCCGACGGCTTCGCCGTCAAGTTCGCCAAGCCGCAGAGCCGCGAAGAACTGAACAGCCTGATCGTTCAGGCGCGCCTGGGTTGAGGAGCTAAACTCGCCCACCGCTGTCGTCCCTGCGAACGCAGGGACCCATACCGCGCGATCTATCGACGATCCGCGGATGGTCGACGCTTCTGCTCCGTTCGCCACTGCTGCGCGATGAAGCAAGGCCTCTCGCGTGTGCCCCGTCCATCGGCCGCGGCGTATGGGCCCCTGCGTTCGCAGGGGCGACGATAGATTTTGTTCCGCAGCCCTACGCCGCCGCCTTCTTCGGCGCGAACCTGCCGTAGAACGTCTCGCCCTTGGCCGCCATATCTTCCAGCAGTTTTGGCGGCGTGAAGCGCGCGCCGTACTTGGCTTCCAGCTTGCGGCAGAGTTCCACGAACTTCTTCGCACCCATGAAGTCGATATAGGACAGCGTGCCGCCGGTGAACGGGGCGAAGCCGAAACCGAGGATCGAGCCGACATCGGCCTCGCGCGGATCGGTGATGACGTGGTCCTCCACCGTGCGGGCGGCTTCCACCGCCTGCACCACCAGGAAACGCTGCTTCAGCTCCTCGATGTCGAGCGTGTCGGGATCGAGTTGCCTGGGCTGCAGTTCGGACAGGCCCGGCCACAGGCTCTTCTGGCCCTTGCCCTTCTCGGGATAGTCGTAAAAGCCCTTGCTGTTCTTGCGGCCGAGACGGCCCTGCTTCTCGACCAGCTCGACCAGCAGCTTCTTCTGGTCCGGGTTGATGGCGTTGGCGCCGAGGTCGGCTTCGGTCGCCTTGATGACCTTGAGGCCAAGGTCGAGCGCGACTTCGTCCGACAGCGAGAGCGGCCCGACCGGCATGCCGGCCATCTTGGCGCAGTTCTCGATCATCGCCGGCGGCACGCCTTCCAGGAACATCTCGGTGCCTTCGGCGATGTAGCGGCCGACGCAGCGATTGGCATAGAAGCCGCGGGAATCATTGACCACGATCGGCGTCTTGCCGATCACGCGGACATAGTCGAGCGCCGCGGCGAGCGCGACGTCGCCGGTGTTCTTGCCGAGGATGATCTCCACCAGCATCATCTTCTCGACCGGCGAGAAGAAGTGGATGCCGACGAACTTGCCCTGCTCCTTGAAACTTTCGGCGAGCGAGGTGATCGGCAGCGTCGAGGTGTTGGAGGCGAAGATCGCATCCGGCTTGAGATACTCCTGCGCCTTCGCAAACGTATCCGCCTTGACCTTGCGGTCCTCGAACACGGCTTCGATGACGAGGTCGCAGTCCTTCAGCGCGGCGTAGTCCGCGGTCGGCGCGATGCGCGACAGGATGGCGTCGGCCTCGGCCGGCTTGGCGCGCCCCTTGGCGATCAGGCCGTCGATCACGCCCTTGGCGTGGGCCTTGCCCTTGTCGGCGCTTTCCTGGTCGCGGTCGATCAGGACCACGTCGAGACCGGCCTTCGCCGAGACGTAACCGACGCTGGCGCCCATGAATCCGGCGCCGATCACGGCGACCTTCTTGATCTTGGCCGGCGGCACGTTGGCCGGACGCCGCGCGCCCTTGTTCAGTTCCTGCATCGACAGGAACAGGCTGCGGATCATCGCCGCCGCTTCCTTTGAGCGCAGCACTTTGGTGAAGTAGCGCGACTCGACGCGGAGCGCGGCGTCGATCGGCAACTGCAGCCCCTCATAGACGCAGCTCATGATGGCCCGCGCCGCCGGATAATTGTCGTAGGTCTCGCGGCGGTAGATGGCATTGCCGGCCGGGAACATCATCATGCCGGCCTTGGAGAACACCGGTCCGCCCGGCAGCTTGAAATTCTTCTCGTCCCAGGGCGCCACCGCCTTGCCGCCACCCTTGATCCAGTCCTTCGCCGCCTTGACGAGATCGGACGCCGGCACGATGGCGTGGATCAGATTGAGCTGTTTTGCTTTCTCGACGGTGACCGGATCGCCCTTGAGCAGGATCGTCATCGCGTCCTGCGGCGGCACCAGCCGCGGCACCCGCTGGGTGCCGCCGGCGCCCGGGAACAGGCCGACCTTCACCTCGGGCAGGCCGAGGCGTGTCTTGGGATTCTCGGCCGCGACGCGGTAGTGACAGGACAGCGTCACCTCAAAGCCGCCGCCGAGCGCCAGCCCGTTGATCGCGGCCGCCCAGGGCTTGCCGCAGGTCTCGATGCCGCGCAGCACCAGCGAGAAGCGCCGGGCCTGGTCGAACAGCATCTGGTTGGCCGAGACCTCGTCCTTTTGCTTCAGCACCTTCGCGTATTCCTGGTTCATGCCCTCCAGCATCGACAGATCGGCGCCGGCGCAGAAGGCGTCCTTGGCCGAGGTGATGACGACGCCCTTCACCGCGGCGTCCTCCGTCGTCTGCTTCAGGATTGCCTCGAGTTCGCTGGTCGAGGTTTCATCCAGCACGTTCATCGAACGTCCCGGGATATCCCAGGTGACGAGCGCAATGCCGTCGGAATCGGTCTCGACTTTGAAATTCTTGAAGGCCATGTGTTGCTCCCTCGATGCCGGCAGCCATGTCAGGCGCGGCGGTTAAGCTCAAATCGTAGGGTGGGTTAGCGCAGCGTAACCCACCAACTTTCCTGGCGCGGCATGGTGGGTTACGCCTTCGGCTAACCCACCCTACGCTCAAACTCTCTCGATGATCGTCGCCGTCCCCATGCCGCCGCCGATGCACAGCGTCACCAGCGCGGTGGACTTGTTGGTCCGCTCCAGCTCGTCCAGCACCGTGCCCAGGATCATCGCACCGGTCGCGCCGAGCGGATGGCCGAGCGCGATCGCGCCGCCGTTCACATTGATCTTGGCGTTGTCGATATCGAAAGCCTGGATGTAGCGCAGCACCACCGAGGCGAAGGCCTCGTTCAGCTCGAACAGGTCGATGTCGGATTTCTTCATGCCGGAGCGCGCGAGCAGCTTTTCGGTAACGTCGACCGGGCCGGTCAGCATCATCGCCGGCTCCGAGCCGATATTGGCAAACGCGCGGATCTTCGCCCGCGGCTTCAGGCCGTGCTTGGCGCCCGCCTCCTTGCTGCCGAGCAGCACGGCGCCCGCACCGTCGACGATGCCGGAAGAGTTGCCGGCATGGTGCACGTAGTTGACGCGCTCGATCTCCGGGTGCGACTGCACCGCCACCGCGTCGAAACCGCCCATCTGCGCCATCACCGTGAAAGACGGCTGCAACTGCGCCAGCGACTGCATGCTCGTGGTCGGACGCATGTGCTCGTCCTTGGCCAGGATCGTCAGGCCGTTGACGTCCTTGACCGGCACCACCGACTTGGCGAAGCGGCCCTCGTCCCAGGCCTTGGCGGCGCGCTGCTGGCTCTGCACCGCGTAGGCGTCGACGTCATCGCGCGAGAATCCGTATTTGGTGGCGATCAGGTCGGCCGAGACGCCCTGCGGCATGAAATAGGACGGCACCGCCATCGAGGGGTCCATCGGCCAGGCGCCGCCGGAGGCGCCGATGCCGACGCGGCTCATCGATTCGGCGCCGCCGCCGATCACGAGTTCATGCTGGCCGGCCATGATCTGCGCGGCGGCAAAATTCACGGCATCGAGGCCCGAGGCGCAGAAGCGGCTGATCTGCACGCCCGGCACGGATTCGCCGAGGCCTGCGTTGAGCGCGGCGAAGCGCGCGATGTCGGAGCCGGCCTCGCCGACCGGATCGACGACGCCGAGCACCACGTCGTCGACGACGTCTTCCGCGAGGTTGTTACGCTCCTTCAGCGCCTGCAGCGGCACGGTCGCCAGCGCCAGCGCGGTAACCTCGTGGAGCGCGCCGTCGGCCTTGCCGCGGCCGCGCGGGGTGCGAACGTGATCGTAGATATATGCCTCAGGCATGACGCCCTCCCGGTATGATGGTCGTAATCTTATAGACGATGGGCGGAGAAACGGCGAGCACTCTCAGAACGCTTCCGCCGCCAATTCCATGGTGGTGGCGCTGCCGGTCTGGATGCGCGCGAGGTGGACGTGGGTCTCCGGGAGCATCCGCTCCATGAAGAAGCGGCCGGTCGTAAGCTTGGTGTTCAGATAGGGCGTGGCGCCCGAGGCGGCAATCTTGTCCTGCGCGACCTTGGCCATCCGCGCCCACATGAAGCCGAAGGCGACGAGCCCGAACAATTGCATGTAGTCGGTCGCCGCAGCGCCGGCATTGTCGGGCTTGGTCATCGCGTTCTGCATCAGCCAGCCGGTGGCCTGCTGCAGATGGCCGAGCGCGGTCGACAGCGGGGTGACGAACGGCTGCATCGCCTCGTCGCCGCCGTGTTCCTTGGCGAAGGCGCCGACCTCGCCGAAGAACGCCATCGCGGCCCGGCCGCCGTTGCGCGGCAGCTTGCGGCCGACCAGGTCGAGTGCCTGGATGCCGTTGGCGCCCTCATAGAGCATCGCGATGCGGGCATCGCGCACGAACTGCTCCATGCCGTGCTCGGCGATATAGCCGTGGCCGCCATACATCTGCTGCGCCATCACCGAGTTGGCGAAGCCGACATCGGTCATCACGCCCTTCATGATCGGCGTCATCAGGCCCATGTGGTCGTCGGCCGCCTCGCGGTCCTTCGGATCGGCGGAGCGGTGGGCGACGTCGCTCTTCAGCGCGGTCCACACCACCATGGCGCGCGCCGCCTCGTTGAAGGCGCGGATGGTGAGCAGCACGCGGCGGACGTCCGGGTGCACGATGATCGGATCGGCAGGCTTGTCGGCCGCCTTGGCGCCGGTCAGCGCGCGGCCCTGCAACCGCTCGCGCGCATAGGCCACCGCGTTCTGATAGGCGACTTCGGACTGCGCCAGGCCCTGCACGGCGACGCCGAGGCGGGCCTCGTTCATCATCACGAACATGCCCTGCATGCCCTTGTTCTCTTCGCCGATCAGCCAGCCGGTGGCGTTGTCATAGTTCATCACGCAGGTGGAATTGCCGTGGATGCCCATCTTGTGCTCGATCGAGCCGCAGGTCACGCCGTTGCGCGCCCCCAGCGAACCATCGGCATTGACCAGCACCTTCGGCACCACGAACAGCGAAACGCCCTTGATGCCGGCGGGCGCGCCTTCGATGCGCGCCAGCACGAGGTGGATGATGTTGTCGGCCATGTCGTGCTCGCCGGACGAGATGAAGATCTTGGTCCCGGAAAGCTTGTAGCTGCCGTCGGCCTGCTTCACCGCCTTGGTGCGCAGCAGCCCGAGATCCGTGCCGCATTGCGGCTCGGTCAGGTTCATGGTGCCGGTCCACTCGCCGGCGATCATCTTCGGCAGATAGGTCTTCTTCTGCTCGTCATTGCCGTGCACCAGCAGCGCCGCGGCCGCGCCCATGGTGAGGCCGCCATACATCGAGAACGCCATGTTGGCCGCGCTCTGGAATTCGGTGACGACCTGGCTCAGCGTCACCGGCAGGCCCTGCCCGCCATATTCGGTCGGCGCGGACAGGCCGAGCCAGCCGCCTTCGGCGACCTGCCTGAAAGCTTCCTTGAACCCTTTCGGGGTCGTCACGCTGCCGTCTTCATGCCGCTTGCAGCCTTCGAGATCGCCGACGCGGTTGAGCGGCTGCAGCACCTGTTCGGAGAGCTTTGCCGCCTCGCCCAGGATTGCCTCGCGCACGTCGGCGGAGGCGTCGGTGAAGCCAGGCAGATTGTCGTAGCGATCGATCTGGAAGACATCGTTGAGCAGGAAGGTGACGTCTTCCACGGGGGCTTTGTAGATCGGCATGGTGTTCTCCCGGCAAGGCAAAGGGTGGCGAAGCGATCGAAGTTCAATTCGTGCGTAGCGTACCGGACGCAGAGCTTATCCGGTTCGAAAGATTCCAGCGAGTGACTGGAGCGGCAAATATCCCGTCAGCCGATGCGACATAAACGGCGGCCGGCGTGCGGGCTGCGTCTCACTGGTGTTTGGCGAGTTGCTCTCCCATCAGGCGATGCAGCAAATTGATTCCCTTCAGCGGACGCACCATCACCTTGAAGTGCGTGATCTTACCGTCATCGCTGAAGCTGATGATATCGACGCCGTTGATCTTGATGCCGTCGATCTCGTTTTCGAATTCGAGGACGGCGCCGCGGTCGTTGCGCCATTCGCCGGTATATTTGAAGCCAGGTCCGCCAAGCACCTTCTCGGCGCTCGCCAGGTATTTGAAGGCGATGTCGCGGCCGCGCTGCGGCGTGTGCACGACGGGGCTTTCGAACACCGCGTCGGGGTGCAGCAGGTCCCACAACGCCGCCGTGTCGCGCGACTTCATGTAGCCGTACCACTTGTCGAGGCCGCTCGTGCTCATCATGTCTCCTCGGACGGGCCGTTCCGCAGGCGATCCGACTGCGCCGGACAACGGGCCTCTCCCCATCTTATGCACATTGACGCATATGCAACTTTATGCATAATGTCAATCGCTGTTCCTCCGGAGATGGGCGTCATGGCGCTTGGTGACGCGATTCTGGCCTGCCTGACCGAACGTCCGATGACGGGCTACGAGCTCGCCAAGACGTTCTACAATTCCATGGGCTTCTTCTGGAAGGCCGACCATCAGCAGATCTACCGGGAACTGACCAAGCTGCGCGACCGCGGCCATATCCAGGGCCGCGAGGTGGTTCAGTCCGGCAAGCCGAACAAGCTGGTCTACACGCTGACGCCGGAAGGCCGCGCCGCGTTCCGGCACTGGGCCGCCCGGCCGAGCGTGCCGGCCTCGATCAAGGATGACCTGCTGGTGCGTCTCTACGCGCTCGACAGCGTCGACATCGAGCCGCTGCGCACCGACCTGATGGCGCGGCTGGAGCACCACCGCGACCGCTTGGCCCGCTACGAGCGCCTGCTCACCAAGCGCTTTCCCGACGGCACCGCGCCGCCCGCCGATCTCGGCAAGCTGCTCAGCCTGCGCATCGGCCTGTCCCACGAGCGCGCGGTCGCCGAATGGTGCGAAGAAGCGATCGAGGCGCTGTCTGCGCTATCAGGCGCAGCCAATGTCGTGCCGATCGAGGAAGGGCTCCGGAGCAGTCGCGAAAACAACAGCTAGATCAGGCCCATGCCTACTGTGCATGGGGTTGTTTTCGATGTTTTGATTCCAGCCCCCACGTTCAGCTCCACACGCCGGTAACTTTTGCGGTGACCCGTTCCGATCCTTAACCCGTTCTTTACCGTAACGCGAAAAAGTCGACGGTGAGGCAGGCGACCCGCGCCGAAATACGATTGTCTCTGTTCTGGGACGCGCGGGGAGGCTGATGGCGCTGGTGGGGCGCCGAAGCGGAACCGGACGAACACATGAATTCGCGCGTATCGTGGAGTCTTGACGGCATCGATCCCTCCGTCCGTGAAAGGGCCGAGGCGGCGGCACGCCGCTCCGGCATGACCCTGAACGACTGGCTCAACTCGACCGTCGGCGAACCGGCCTCGCCAGCGCCGCGGCAAACGCCCGATGTGGCCGACATTCACCAGCGGCTGGATTCGATCACCCGGCAGATCGAGCAGATTTCACGGCCAGCCGCGCGCAGCGAGCCGACGGTGGCGCGCCAGCTCAACGAGGCGATCTCGCGCCTCGACGCGCGGCTGTCGCAGATTTCAAACCCCGCGCCGACCCGACAGGCCCATATGCAGGAGCGGCAGCGCCAGTCCGACATGGTGGAGCGCGCCGCCGCCCAGGTCTATCGTCCCTCGCCGCCGCTCAGCCCGGCCTCGATGGATTTCGCGGTCGCCGAGATCGTCGCCCGCCAGAGCGAACTCGACGCGCGGCCGCAGCGCCAGGCGCAGCGCCAATCCGCGCCGGCTTCCAACCCGACGCAAGCCGCGCCCGCCGGTCCCGATTTCTCGTCGCTCGAACGCCATCTGCTCAAGATCACCAGCCAAATCGAGGCGCTGCAGCGCCCCGACCACATCGAGGAATCGATTGCCGCGTTCCGCGGCGAACTCGCCGAAATCCGCCAGGCCATCACCGAAGCGGTGCCGCGCCGGGAAATCGAATCGCTGGAAAACGAGATCCGCTCGCTGTCGCGCCGCATCGACGAGAACCGCCAGCATGGCAGCGACGGCCAGACGCTGGCCGGCATCGAGCGCGCGCTGGGCGAAATCCGCGAGGTGCTGCGCTCGCTGACGCCGGCCGAACAGCTCGCCGGTTATGACGAGGCGATCCGCAACCTCGGCGCCAAGCTCGATCTGATCCTGCGCTCGAACGACGACCCGTCGACCGTGCAGCAGCTCGAAAGCGCGATCTCGGCGCTGCGCGGCATCGTCTCCAACGTCGCCTCCAACGACGCGCTGGCCCGCCTCTCCGACGACGTGCACACGCTGTCGGCCAAGGTCGACCAACTGTCGCGCGTCGACGTCAACAGCGACGCCTGGGACAAGCTCGAGCAGCGACTGGCCGCGCTGACCGCGACCATGGAAGCAAAGCAGCCGCCGTCGGCCAGTGAACATTCCGAACTGCTGGAAAACGCGGTGCGCACGCTGTCGGAACGGCTCGACCGCATTCCGGTCGGCAACGACAACGCGTCGGCGCTCGCCCATCTCGAACAGCGGGTGTCCTACCTGCTGGAGCGCCTCGAGGCGTCGGGCAACGACCGCTCCGCCCCGCCCGCCATCGACCTCGGGCGGGTCGAGGAAGGGCTGCACGACATCCTGCGCTCGCTGGAGCGCCAGCACGCCAGCCTTGTCGCGCTCGCCGACGCCAACCACCGCCCTTCCGCCGACGCCGCGCCGGCAATGGACCCCGGCATCGTCGATCTCGTGAAACGCGAATTGTCGGACATCCGCTTCAGCCAGTCGGAAACCGATCGTCGCACGCAGGACTCGCTCGAGACCGTCAACAGCACGCTCGGCCACGTGGTCGACCGCCTGTCGACGATCGAGGGCGACCTGCGCACGGTCCGCACCGCAGCGCCGGTCGTCCCGTCTTCTCCGCCGCCGATGGACGTGCGCGAGGAAATGCCGCGGCCGATGACGCCGCTGCAGACCTGGCCGCAACAATCGAAGCCGGAGTTGCCGAACCCTGCCGCGCTGCAGTCCGCGCCGGAGCAATTCGCCGCCGCGCCGCGCGAATTCCATGCGGCCCAACCTGCCGCGCCTGCCGCGCCACCGGCGCCGCCGCGCGCGATCAGCGACATCCTGGAGCCGCATGCCGCCGCGCCACGCGCCGCCATTGCGCCCGACCTGCCGCCGGATCACCCGCTCGAACCGGGCACCCGGCCGCCGGCACGCATGTCTTCGCCGTCGGAACGGATCGCGGCCTCCGAGAACGCCATCAGCGAGATCGTGGCCGCGCCGAAAGAGCCGGTCAGTTCGTCGAGCTTCATCGCCGCCGCGCGCCGGGCCGCGCAGGCCGCCGCCGCCGCGCCGCCGCCCGAGAAATCGGGACGTGCGAAGGCGTCGCCCAGGGACAAGGGCGGCGACAAGGCCAAGGGCGGCGAAAAGGCCGGCGATAAGGCAGCCGGCAAGGCGGACGACAACGTCCCTTCGACCATGTCCTCCAAGATCCGTTCGCTGCTGGTCGGCGTCAGCGTGGTCGTGATCGTGCTCGGCACCTTCAAGATGGCGATGACGCTGCTCGACACCGGCAGCCCGCCGCAACTGCCGGCGATGGAGCATCCCGGCGAACCGGCGGCGCAGGCGCCCGCGCCCGCGCCGGCGCCGGCTGACGTCGTGACGCCGGCGACGCCCGCGGCGCCGCCGATGCCGGCCTCCCCCCTGATGATGTCGCCGACGCCGGTCGAGAAGCAGTCCAACAATCTGTCCGCGCCGAACACGCTGGACAGCGCGCGGGTCGCGGTCCCGCCGGTGCTGGCGCCGCCCCCGGCGCAACTCCCGCCGGCGGCGCCGGCTGCGGCCAACGACGTGACCGGCTCGATCCCCACGATGGCGGCAAGCACCAGGCTGGCCATGGTCGCGGTGCCGCCGAGCGAGCGGCTGCCGGACGCGATCGGCGGTCCCGTGCTGCGCGCGGCCGCGCTGAAAGGCGATCCGGCCGCGGCCTACGAGATCGGCGTGCGCTTCGCCGAGGGCAAGGGCGTGGCGCCGGACCTCGACCAGGCCGCGAAATGGTACGATCGCGCCGCCCAGGCCGGCGTGGTGCCGGCGCTGTTCCGGCTCGGTACCTTCTACGAGAAGGGCCTCAGCGTGAAGAAGGACGTCGATATCGCGCGGCGCTACTACACGCAGGCCGCCGAGCGCGGCAGCGCCAAGGCGATGCACAATCTCGCCGTGCTCGACGCCGACGGCGGCAACAAGGGCGCCAACTACAAAAGCGCGTCGGCCTGGTTCCGCAAGGCTGCCGATCGCGGCGTCGCCGACAGCCAGTTCAACCTCGGCATCCTCTATGCCCGCGGGATCGGCGTCGAACAGAACCTCGCCGAATCGTTCAAATGGTTCAGCCTCGCGGCCGCCCAGGGCGACGCGGATGCCGGCCGCAAGCGCGACGATGTCGCCAAGCGCCTCGACGTGCAGTCGCTGGCGGCCGCACGGCTCGCGATCCAGACTTTTACGCCGGAGCCGCAGCCCGACGACGCCGTCAACGTCGCCGCGCCGGCCGGCGGCTGGGATTCGCCTCCGACGGCGGCTCCGGGCAAGCCCGCCGCCAAGCCGGTGGTGGCGAAGCGCACCGCCGCCATTCACTAAATGTTCAAGGTGCCGCGGCCTGTCCAGGCAGCCGCGGCGCCGCCATATCCTCGGCCATGATTTCGTAGCATGGTGGTGGCCCCGCCCGTGATGCGGGTGACGAGGACCGATTGTCGACCGAGGGCAACCAGCCAGAGAACCGCTTCCGCAGGTCCCCGACCGGCCCTGCGGTCGCAGCGCCCCATATCCCGGTGGCCCACGCTCCGGCCCCCCCGCCGGCGCCATCCCGCCGGCGCCGGTGGAGTGTGTGGTCGGTCGCCATCTTCGTCCTGATCGTCTCCGGTGTCGGCATTCGCGCCTACCGCGACCTGTCGCGGCCGGATGCCTGGGACTACTGGAAGGACCAGTATGTTTCGCCGAGCCTGACATCGCAGGCGATCGACGCGCTCCAGCTCGATGGATCGAGCAAGGGCCGTCGCGCGCTGTCCGTCAGCGGCACGATCGGGCCCGCCGCTGCGACCTGGTTTCGCGACCGGTTGCAGCAGGCCAACCTCGCCCCCGGCGACGTCGTCCTCCTGGCCTCGCCCGGCGGCGACCTGGCCCAGGCCACGATCATGGGCGAGATCATCCGCCAGCACCAGTTGGCCACCGCCGTCGGCAGCGCCGACGCCAGCGGCCGCGTCAAGCCGGCCTATTGCGCCAGCGCCTGCGTGATGGCGTATGCCGGCGGCAAGACCCGTTACGGCGTGCCGGGCTCGGCGCTGGGCGTTCACCGCTTCGTCACGACCCGGCCCGTCGAGGATCCGGTCGCGGAGGCGCAGCGGATTTCCGGCGCGGTGCTGGGCTACATGACCCGGATGGGAGTTTCGTCCGCCATCGTCGAGGCAATGTCGGAGACCCGGGAGATCCGCTGGCTCAGCCCCAAGCAGGCGCTGGCGATGAACCTCGTCACCGATCCGCTCGGCAGGCCCTGATTTCTGCCGCGCTGCGCGGATTGCAACAACGTTTCAGGGGCCCCGCGCACGCGGCGGCCACAGCCGGCAAAAATTTGCCATGTCGGGCGTTTTTCGCCCCTCATCTCTCCGAATTCAGTTATGGAGGGGCGCGGGCACCGGCCCTGCGCACGCAAGCTGCATGTGCGAACCGGCTCCCCACTGCCGGCCGATACGACAGAAACCACGCCCGTGAGCGGTGATTGCCCGCCTCATGCGGCAAAGCTTAAAAAAAGCGGACGCGCGTGCAGCTCTACCTCCCGATCGCCGACATTCCGGTCAATGTCTTCCTCATCCTGGCGATGGGCGCGGCGGTGGGGTTCGTGTCCGGCATGTTCGGGATCGGCGGCGGTTTCCTGATGACGCCGCTGCTGATCTTCGTCGGCATCGCGCCGGCGGTCGCGGTCGCCTCCGTCGCCAGCCACATCGCCGCCTCCTCGTTCTCCGGCGCGCTGTCCTATTGGCGGCGGCGCGCGATCGATCCGCTGCTGGCGGCGGTGCTGCTGACCGGCGGCTGTATCGGCACGGCGCTGGGGGTCTGGACCTTCACGCTGCTGCGCGCACTGGGCCAGCTCGACCTGATGATCGCGACCTCCTACGTGATCCTGCTGACCACCGTCGGCAGCCTGATGTTCTCGGAGGGCCTACGCGCGCTGTTGCGGGCCCGCAAGGGCGGCCCCGCCACCGTGCGCCGCCCCGGCAGCCATGTCTGGATCCACGGCCTGCCGCTGAAGCTGCGCTTCAAGCGCTCGAAGATCTATCTGTCGGTGATCCCCGTCGTCGCGATCGGCCTGATCATCGGCTTCATCGGCGCCGTGATGGGCATCGGCGGCGGCTTCATCCTGGTGCCGCTGCTGATCTACGTGCTGCGGGTGCCGACCTCGACCGTGATCGGCACTTCCATGGTGCTCACCCTGGTGACGATGCTGTTCGCCACCATGCTGCACGCCGTCACCAACCATCTGGTCGACGCCGTGCTGGCGTTGATCCTGATGGTCGGTGGCGTCACCGGCGCGCAGTTCGGCGCGCGCGCAGGCCAGAAGATCCGCGGCGAACATCTGCGGCTGCTGCTCGGCCTGCTGGTGCTCGCGGTCGGCGTCCGCTTTGCCGTCGAGCTGGTGCTGCGGCCGGAGGATCTGTTCACGATCCGCCAGACCGGGGTGGCGGGATGAGCACGCGCATCCTCCACCTGCTCGGATGGCTTGCGCTCGGCGCCATGCTTTCGGCGTCCCCCGTGCGGGCCGAGAGGCTGATCGTGTCGGTGTCGAACCACCGGGTCACCGTGACGCCGAATTATTCCGGCGAGGAACTGGTCCTGTTCGGCTCGGTGGAAAAGGACTCCAGCACCCCGGCCAACCGCGCCTACGATCTGGTCGTGATGGTCGCCGGGCCGCGCGCCGACATGGTGACGCGGCGCAAGGAGCGCAAGTTCGGGATCTGGATCAACACCGATTTCCGGCAATTCCTCAAAGTGCCGACCTATCTGGCGCTGTTCGCCAACCGCCCGTTCGACGCCATCGCCTCGGCGGAGGTGCAGCGGCGGCAGCAGCTCGGGCTCAACAACGTGCTGCTGACCCAGCGCGTCAGCGGCGACTACGCCGACGTGGTGCCAGATGACGCTTTCCGCAGCGCCTTCGTGCGGCTGCGCAAGCAGCATGGCCTCTATCGTGAGGAAACCTCGGCGGTGACGTTCCTGACGCCGACCCTGTTCCGCACCAGCATTCCATTGCCGGCCGAGGTGCCGATCGGCCTCTACAATGTCGAGATCAAACTTTTCGCCGACGGCGCATTCGTGGCCAAGACCGACACCGCGTTCGAGATCGTCAAGGTCGGCTTCGAACAGTTCGTCGCCACCACGGCGCAGCAGAACGGTCTTATCTACGGGCTCATCACCGCCGCCATGGCGCTGATGACCGGCTGGATGGCGTCGATCGTATTCCGGAGGGATTGATTCCTGACCGTCATCCCCGGATGAACGCTTTCGCGTTCATCCGGGGATGACGTCGGCGGGTGTGTCAATCCGGACGGAACACCGGCAATTCGACACGCACGCGCGTGCCGCCGCCCGGCACCGCCGTCAGGGCGATCGTGCCGTCATGCGCTTCCACCAGGCTGCGCGCGACCGCGAGCCCAAGTCCTGCGCCGCCTGTCGCGCGGTTGCGCGAGGTCTCGAGGCGGTTGAACGGCTCCAGCATCGCCTGACGCTGCTCCGCCGGAATCCCCGGTCCCTCGTCATCGACGGTCAGGACGATGGCGGCATTCCCGAGCCGCAGCCGCAGGCGCGCCACGTGACCATACTTGATCGCGTTATCGATGATGTTGGCGACGATGCGCCGCAGTGCGAGCCGGTCGCCCAGCACGATGACATCGCGCGTCGCATCATCCGCAGACAATTCGACGCGTCCGCCCTGCGCGTGGCGGTCGTCGGCTTCGGTGCGCACCAAGGCCGCGAAGTCCACCATCTCCCGCGAGAGCTGGCCGGCGCCGACGCGGCTCGACAGCAGCGCGTCATCCAGCAGGCGGATCATGTCGTCGATGTCGAGAACCGCACGCTGCCGTTCGGCCGCGTCGGGAATTTTCTCGACGCGCAGCCGGAGGCGGGTCGCGAAGGTGCGGACGTCGTGTGCAATGCCGCCGATCAGCGTCATGCGTGACCGCATCATCTCGTGCAGCCGCGTCTGCAGGCGGTTGAACGCGGCGATGACCGCGCGGATCTCCGGCGCGCTGCGGCGCGCTTCGGGCAACGGCGGCGGATCGGCCGACAGATCGACCCGGTCGACCGCGGCGGCGAGTTGCCTCAGCGGCCGCGTCTCGCGCTGCATCACCAGCAGGGCTCCCAGCGCGACGATGGTGCCCAACAACCCTGCCCCGAAACCGACGGGCAGGCCGAACGGCGTCACCGGCAGCCGTGTCGTCGCGTCGACGACCAGTGTCTCGCCGCCGCGCAATGCGATCCTGAACTCGACCGCATTCGACATCGCGCGCGCCAGCCGCGGGAACCAGCGGTCATGGGTCGCCGCCGTCGTCGGCCACACCGTCACCTCGCGTCCGGGCAGCGCGCTGGAATAAATCTCGTCGAGCCTGGCCTGCTGACGCCGCAACACGGGCGGCGGCAGAACCCCGACGGCGCCGGCGGCCTCGAGACGGACCGTGAATTGCGGCGACGAGACCGCGGCAAGCAGCGTCTGGCGCATCGCCGGATCGGACCGCTCGACCAGTTCCGCGATCGCCGCCAGCCGTGCAGGCGAAGGCCGCGCCGATTCGTTTTCGCGGACCGATGTCCGATAGAAGAACGCAATGACAATGAGGCTGATCGCCGAAAATGCGACGATGACGATCAGCGCAAGACGCGTGGCCAGCGTCACGCGCAACATCACGACACCTGTTTCACGGATGGCGTGAACAGATAACCGCCGTTTCGCACCGTGGTGATCAGCCCCGATCCCGGGCTCGCCGCGTCGAGCTTCTTGCGCAGCCGCGAGATCAGCATGTCGACGGTACGGTCGAACGGCTCGGCCGAACGGCCGCGGGTCCAGTCCAGGATCTGGTCGCGCGTCAGCACCCGCCGCGGCCGTTGCACGAAGCAGCCGAGCAGGTCGAATTCCGCGCTGGTGAGCTGCAGCGAGTCACGGCCGGCATCGCCGAATTCGATGCTGCGCGCATCGAGATCGATCACGAACTTGTCGAATGCGTAGCGCCGCACCGACAATTTGGCCGGCGCCGCCCTGGCGCGACGAAGAATGGCACGAACCCGCGCCAGCAATTCGCGCGGCGCGAACGGCTTTGTCAGATAATCGTCGGCGCCCATCTCCAGGCCGACGACGCGATCGATCTCGTCGCTCTTCGCCGTCAGCATCAGGATCGGGATGTTGTCGTCGGCGCGCAGCCTCCGGCAGATCGACAGCCCGTCCTCGCCCGGCAGCATCAGATCGAGCACCACCAGATCCGGGCGCATCCGCTGCAACACCGCGTCCATCGCCTTGCCGCTGTCGGCACATTCGACCTCAAATCCCTCCTGCTGCAGAAAATCGGCCAGCAGCCGGCGGATTTCGGGGTCGTCTTCCACGATCAAAAGTGAAGCAAAGGGCGCGGTCATCGCCTTATTGTGGACATGGTCGCGCGTCGCGCAAGGCCGCAGGCGGTGTTGTTACACACTGTTACGTTCGGTCGACAAAAAGATATCAGCCGTTTCGCCCCGGCCATACCGGGCTGACACGGTGACCGCAATCTCCTCGCACGGCTACCGCAACGGCAGCCTTCATCCCTCTAGGAGATTGCGACCATGAAGAAACTCATCGCCATGTCCACGCTTGCCGGCGCGCTTTCGATCGCAGCCGTCGCCGACGCCAGCGCCTGGACCCGCTCCGGGACCGCGACCGGACCGCGCGGCACGTCGAGCGTGCAGGCCTCGGGCAGCTGCGCCAACGGCTCCTGCAGCCGGTCCGTGACCCGCACCGGCCCGTACGGCAACACCTACACCCGTCAGGGCACGGTTACCCGCTACTGACAGGCGCCGCGATCGCCCGAGGCCGACACCCCGGGCGATCGCATTTGCTGCCCACCCTTCCCGTTGCTTTTGGAGATCACGATGCCCAGGTTTTCCCTTCCTTCGATACCGGCTCTGGCGCTGGCCGGCCCGGCTCTTGTATCGGCCGCGTTCACCATGGCTGGTGCGGCGCAGGCGCAGGTGCCGGCGCCAATGCGCAGCGAAGCGCTGGCGTTGATGCAGATTTGCCGTGCCGATTACGACCGCCTGTGCGCGGGCGTGCTGCCCGGCGGCGGCCGGGTGCTGGCCTGTCTGCAGGAGCATTCGCACCAGGTCAGCGCCGCCTGCGGCCAGGCCCTGCCGCGCGCCGAGGCCCTCAAGAACAGCGCGACCGCCGCCGGCGTGATGCCGAAGTAACGGGAGGAGGCGCCATGCAGCCGATGTTTCCCAGCCCCTATTTTCGTGGCCTCATCCTGGTGACGGCGCTCGGCTTCATGGCGCTCGAATATGCACTGGGACGTTTGACGCATCGCGAGACCCATGACTGGCGGGAGAGCGCCGCGACGCTCGGCGTCGCGGTGGTGCAGAACCTGGTCCGCTTTCTCGAGGCCGGTATCGTCGCGATCCCGTTCGCCTTCGTCTATCAGCACCGGCTGTTAGAGTTCGCCGCGACCAGCGCGCCCGCCATGCTCGGATTGTTCCTCGGCAGCGAGTTTCTCTATTACTGGCAGCATCGCGCCTCGCACCGCGTGCGCTGGATGTGGGCGACGCACCGCGTGCATCATTCGCCGACCAAATTCAACCTGACGGCGGCGATCCGGCTCGGCTGGACCGGCAACATATCAGGCAATTTTCTGTTCTTCCTGCCGCTGGTCTGGATCGGATTTCATCCCTTCGCCGTCATCGCGATGCTCGGTATCAACCTGACCTATCAGTTCTTCGTCCACACCGAGCTGGCGCCGCGGCTGGGCCCGCTCGAATATGTCCTCAACACGCCGGCGCATCACCGCGTGCACCACGCATCGAACGAGCGATGCCTCGACAAGAACTTTGGCGGCATCCTGATCGTGTTCGATCGGCTGTTCGGCACGTTTGCGGAAGCGCCGGCGGACGAGCCATTGCGCTACGGGCTGGTCGGCGGCGAGCGGTCCTTCAATCCGGTCCGCATCGCGCTGGGCGAATGGGCTGCGATGTTCCATGACATCCGCAAGGCCGCCGGCGCCCGGGCGAAGCTACGGGCGATGTTCGGGCCGCCAGCCGCCTGAGCCCCGCACTCACTTGCCGACGAAAAAGCCGATCCCCATCGCCAGGACGCTGAGCAGCATCGCCAGCGTCGACAGCCAGCCCAGCCAATAAAGCGGCCCGGCCACGATGAAGCGACCCATCACCTCCTTGCGCCGCGCCATCAGCATCAACAGCACCATGACCGGGACGGCGAGCACGCCGTTGACGACGGCGCTCCAGTACAGCGCCGAGATCGGATTGATCGAGGTGAAATTCAGCGCGACGCCGATGCCGGCCGACAGCGCCAGCACGCCATAGAAAGCAGCGGCTTCCTTCGGCTTGCGCGCAAGCCCGACCGGCCATCGCCGGCCCTCGCCAACAGCGTAGGCCGTGGCGCCGGCGAGCACCGGGATCGCCAGCAGTCCGGTGCCGATGATGCCAAGGGCGAAAATCACCTCGGCGAACGCGCCGGCGATCGGGCGCAGCGCTTCGGCCGCCTGCGCCGAGGTCTCGATGTCGGTCTTGCCCGATGCATGCAGCGTTGCCGCCGCCGTGACGATGATCGAGAGCGCGATCAGGTTGGAGAACGCCATTCCGATGATCGTGTCGGCGCGAATGCGATAGAACTCCTTCTGCGCGCCGTAGTGCTTTTCGACCAGCGGACGCTTGGTGGCATCGACCCGCTGGTCCTCGGCTTCCTGCGAGGCCTGCCAGAAAAACAGGTATGGCGAGATCGTGGTGCCGAGGATGGCGACAATGGTGGTGAAGTAATCCGCGCTCCAGCTCAGGCGCGGCAAGAGCACGCCGGCGAGCGCCTCGCCCCAGGATACTTTTGCAAAGGCCAGCGCCGCGACATAGGCGAACAGGCTGAGCGTCAGCCATTTCAACACCGCGACATAGCGCCTGTAGTCTAGGAATATCTGCGCCACGACCGAGATAACGCCGAAGAACAATACGTAGACGATGCTGTGTCCGCCAATCAGTAACTTGCTGGCGTCCGCCATCGCCCCGAGGTCGGCGCCGATGTTGATGGTGTTGGCGATGAACAGCAGCGCCACCACGACATTGAGCAGCCACCCCGGATAATGCCGGCACACATTGCCGGAGATGCCGTGGCCGGTCACGCGGCCGACGCGCGCGGAGATTTCCTGGATCGCCGCCATCAGCGGGAACGTCAGCAGCAGCGTCCAGCCGACACCGTAGCCGAGCTGCGCGCCAGCCTGGCTGTAAGTGCCGATGCCCGACGGATCGTCGTCAGCCGCGCCGGTGATGAGGCCCGGGCCAAGCGCCTTCAGCGCATCTTTGGGGCGAAACCGCGCTGCATGGGCGGGCGGATGATCGGCCGGCTCGCGATCGACCAGGACCTGATGCTTGACGTGCTTCGAATGCTGTTTGCGATCTGCCATGGCAAGGGTCCAACCACAGCGACAACGGCGCTGACGGCCACAGGTTCCTCGAAAGGAACCTGCCACCTGTCCGTTGATGGACAAGCGCCGTCGATTACGCCGGGGTCCCGTCGGCCGGTGTCGCGGGCCGCGTCACCAGATAGATGCCCAGCGCCACCGGAATGATGCCGAGCATGTCGCGGACCTCGACCTGTTCGCCCAGCACCAGATAGGCGAACAGGATGCCAAGCGGCGGCATCAGAAAATGATAGGCGCTCGCGGCGGTCGCGCCACACATCTTCAGCAGATGAAACCACAGCACGTAGGCCAGGATCGAGCCGCCCAGTACCAGGAACGCAAACGCGCCAAGCAGCCGCACGCTTGGCACGATGCTGCCGAAGTCATTCAGCGTGAGCGCGAACGGCAGAAGCACGATGCCCGCCGCGAGACTCTGTACGCCGTTGCCGACCCACAGGCTGCCCTTCGGCGCCAGCAACTTGAACAGGATCGTGCCGGCCACGATCGAGGCCAGCGAAGCCAGCATGAACAGGATGCCATGCCAGTCCTCTGACCCGACCGCCATGCGGTGCCAGACGACGAAGCCAACGCCGGTGACGCCCAGCAGCAGGCCCGCCACCTTGCGCCAGGTCAGCGGCTCGCCGAGAAAGGCGGCCGCGAGCACGGCGGTGAAAACCGGGTTCGCACTGACGATCAGCCCGCCGACGCCGGCGGATACGGTCTGCAGGCCGGTAAAACCGAGGCCGAGATAGAGCGCGTTGTTGGCGACGCCGAGGATCGCGAAGATGCCGGCGTCGCGCCAGGTGAGCTGCGACCACGCCTCGCCGCGCATCGCCGTGATGCCGAGGATCAAGATGCCGGCGAGCGAGAACCGCGCCGCGAGCAGCACCAGCGGCGGGCAATCCGTGACGCCGATCTTGCCGGCAACAAAGGCAAAGCTCCAGAGCAGGCAAAATAGGCCAATATAGAGCGGCAGCGGGTTAAAGGCGGCGCGGGAAACCGCGGCCGAGGGCGCGAGCGGCATGAAAGTCTCCTTTCGCCCTGATCTAGGCGCGCGCGTTGATATTTGGAAATTAAATGATAGACTGCCTCTTAGTGGATTTATGAATGGAGCCGAGCGGTGCTTGACCTGGAGCTGCTGCGCAGTTTCGTCAGCGTCGTCGATGCCGGGGGCTTCACCCGCGCTGGCGAGCGCGTACACCGCACGCAATCCACCGTCAGCCAGCAGATCAGGCGCCTGGAGGATGACGTCGGCCAGACGCTGCTCCATCGCAGCGGCAGGGACGTGTCGCCGACCGAGGCCGGCGAGCGGCTGTTGTCCTATGCGCGGCGGCTGCTGGCGCTGGCGGAGGAAGCCCGCGACGTCGTGGCGCGTCCCGAGAGCGAAGGTGCCGTGCGGCTCGGTTTGCCCGAGGATTTCGCTGCCTATCGGCTGGCGAAACTGCTGGCGGCGTTTTCACGCTCCCATCCAGGCCTGCGGCTCGACGTGCGCACCGACCAGAGCGCCAACCTCAAGCGCGAACTGGAGCGCGGCGAACTCGACCTCGCGCTGTTCAAGCGCAACGCCGGGGAAAAGGGCGGCATCGCGGCGTGGCCCGAGCGGGTGCACTGGATCACCAGCAGAAACCACCCGCGCGATGTCCGCACGGGTTCGGTGCCGCTGATCGGATTTCCCGCCGGCTGCATCTACCGCGCGGGTGCGATCCATGCGCTGGAAAGCGCGGGGCGCAGCTGGCACATGACGTACACCTCGTCCAACCTGGCGGGCATCCAGGCCGCCGTCGCCGCAGGCATGGGCATGAGTATATTATCGGAGATGGCCATCCAGGCCGACCACCGCGTGTTGACCGCGAAGGATGGCTTCGCGCCGATCGACCGCACGGAAGTGGCGCTGGTCGCCGCGCCCGACGCCAGCCCCGCGACGTTGCGGCTGGCGGACCGACTGGCGGAATTTTGCGAGAGCGTGCAGGCGAAGGCGGCATGAGGTGCCGCGAAGGCGGTGCGCCGACTCGCGGGCAAAGGGATGGGGCGAGGGGTTGCCTCCGCGAATTCGACTGGACGGAATGCGCGGGGAGCCCCCTCACCCAGCTTGTTTTTCAATCCGACCTCAGCACGCAAGCGGGGAAAGGTAAGCACCACCGCTAATAACACCTGGTCGCCGCGATCGCATGCACCCGGCTGTCGCCGAGCACATGCGCCATGAAGCCGGGCGCGCCGAAGATTCTTGCGAACGCGACGTCGCGGATGTTCAGGCCGCCGGTGTAGGCGCCGAACGCCGGCATCACGGCGCGCTCGCCGTCGCTGGCAAAACACCGCCGCTCCATCGAGCGGCCCCGCGCCGCCACGCGCGCCTTGGGATGCAGATGGCCGGCGATTTCGCCGGCGGCGCCGGTCGGCTCGTGGCGGAACACGATCGGGCCGATCGCGACCTCGTTCGCCACCGTGCCACCGAGATCGGGCGGCAGCGCCGGATCGTGGTTGCCCGAAATCCAGATCCAGTCGCGCCGCGCCTGCATGGCGGCGAGCATCTCGCGGTTCGTCGTCGACAACCGCTCATGGGCGTTGCGGTCATGGAAGCTGTCGCCGAGCGCGATCACCATGCGGGGATCGTGCCGGGCGATCAGCGCGGTGAGCCGGCTCAGCGTCGCGAGCGTGTCATAGGGCGGCAGCAATACGCCGCGCCTGGCATAGCTGGAGCCTTTTTCCAGATGGAGGTCAGAAACGACCAGCAGCCGCTGCTCCTGCCAGAACAGCGCGCCGGCGATATCGGCAAGCATGCGAATGCCCGAAATTTCCAAAGCGCCCTGAGAGGCCACCGAAAGTACAACATTCTCCGTCATGGCCGGGCTTGTCCCGGCCATCCACGTCCTAGCTCCCCCAAGAAAGACGTGGATGCCCGGGACAGGCCCGGGCATGACGGCGGTAATGGATCGAACTCTCGCAGATTCATTTCTTACGACATCGCTTCCTTGACGAGTTCCTCAGCGGCCTCCGCCAGCAACTCGTCCGCCGCTTCGCCATAAACTGACTCGCGGCCGATTTCCAGCATCACCGGCACGGCGAGCGGCGAAACGTGCTCCAGTTCCCGGTGGATGATTCGCCCCTGGATTCGCGACAGCATATCACCAAGACGCTTGAGATCGAGCAGGCCGGCAGCAGCATCGGCGCGCGCGGCACGCAGCAGCACATGGTCGGCCTGGTGCTTGCGCAGCACGTCATAGACGAGGTCGGTGGAAAACAGCACCTGGCGGCGGCTCTTTTCTTCGCCGGTGAAGCGGCGCGGAATCAGGCCGGAGATCAGCGCGCAATTCCGGAACGTGCGTTTCATCAGCGCGGATTCGGCAAGCCAGGCTTCGAGGTCGTCGCCCAGCATGTCGGGCGAAAACAGCGCGGCGAGATCGACCTTGCCGTGCCGGACCATGTGCGAGATATCGCCGACGCCCCAGATCGCGAGCGCATATTCATTGGCGACGAAGCCGAGCGGCCGGGCGCGAGCGCGCTCCAGCCGGCGCGTCAGCAGCATGCCGAGCGTCTGGTGCGCAAGCCGGCCCTCAAAGGGATAGCAGACCATGTAGTGCTTGCCGCCGCGCGGAAAGGTCTCTATCAGAAGCTCGCGCGTGGCCGGCACGCGGGAAAAATCCCGCTGCAGCGACAGCCAGTCACGCACCTGCTCCGGCAGTGCGCTCCATTGCCGCCGGTCGTCGAGCAGCTTTCGCACGCGCTCGGCGAGATAGGTCGAGAGCGGAAACTTGCCGCCCATGTAGGACGGCACCTTGGCGTCCTTGTCGTTGGCGCGGGAGACATAGACCTGGTCCTCGACCAGCGCCTCGTAGCGCACGATCTCGCCGCCGAACACGAATGTGTCGCCGGCGACCAGGCCCTCGATAAAATATTCCTCGATTTCGCCGAGCATGCGGCCGCCGCGGGCGATGGCGCCGGTGAAGCCCGGCCCGCCGCCGCGGCCGCGCACCAGCTTGACCTTCAGCATCGCCTCTTCGACGATGGTGCCGACATTCATCCGATAGCTCTGCCGCACCTTCGGATTGGCGACGCGCCAGCGGCCCTGCCTGTCCTGCCTGATGCGGGCGAAGCGCTCGTAGGATTTCAGTGCGTAGCCCCCGGTGGCGACGAACTCGACGACGTCGTCGAAATCGGTGCGCGTCAGCAAGGCGTAGGCCGCCGAGGTTTTCACTTCCGCGTAGAGATCGTCGGACAAAAACGGCTCGCCGCAGGCGCAGCCGAGAATGTGTTGCGCCAGCACGTCGAGACCGCCGGTGCGCAAGGGCGGCGTATCCTGCGCGTTCTCGGCGATCGCATCGATCGCCACACGACATTCCAGCACCTCGAAACGATTGGCGGGAATCAGTACCGCACGCGAGGGCTCGTCGAGCCGGTGGTTGGCGCGGCCGATGCGCTGCATCAGCCGCGAGGATCCCTTGGGCGCGCCGACATTGATGACGAGGTCGATGTCGCCCCAGTCGATGCCGAGGTCGAGCGACGACGTACAGACCACGCCGCGCAGCTTGCCGGCCGCCATGGCGTCCTCGACCTTTCGGCGCTGCGCGACGTCGAGCGAGCCGTGATGCAGCGCGATCGCAAGCCCGTCGTCGTTCATGCGCCAGAAATCCTGGAACAGCATTTCGGCCTGGCTGCGGGTGTTGACGAAGATCAGCGTGGTCTTGTTGCGCTTGATCAAGTCGTACATTTCGCCCAGCGCATGGCGGGCCGTATGGCCGGCCCAGGGCAGCCGCTCCCTGGTGTCGAGCATCTCGACGACGGGCGCCGCCGCGCCGCCGGCCAGAACGATCTCGGCGGAGACTTGCTTGTCGTCGCGCTGCGGCACCAGGAAGCGCGCCAGCGATTCCGGCTCGGCGACGGTCGCCGACAGCCCGATCGCCCGCATCTGCGGCGCCAGCCGCCACAACCGCGCCAGAGCTAATGACAACAGATCGCCGCGCTTCGACGTTACCAGCGCATGCAGCTCGTCCAGCACGATGCGCCTGAGCGATCCGAACAAGAATGGCGCGTCGTCCGAGGACAGCAAGAGCGCCAGTTGCTCCGGTGTGGTCAGCATGATGTCCGGCGGATAGCGCCGCTGCCGCTGCCGCCGCGAAGCGGGCGTATCGCCGGTGCGGGTCTCGACCTTGATCGGAAGGCCCATTTCGGCGATCGGCGTTTCCAGATTGCGTGCGATGTCGACGGCCAGTGCCTTCAGCGGCGAGATGTAGAGGGTGTGGAGGCCGCCGGTGCGCTTGACGCCGCGTCCGGTGGAGACGAGGTTTTTCGTGGTTTCGCTCTTTTCGGCGGCGGACCGTGAAAGCTCCACCAGCGTGGGCAAAAATCCCGCCAGCGTCTTGCCGGCCCCGGTCGGCGCGATCAGCAGCGCGGAACGATCCGCGCGGGCCTTGCCCAGCAGCGCCAATTGATGCTCGCGCGGCGACCAGCCGCGCGAGGCAAACCAGTCGCTAAACCGGCGCGGCAGCAGGTCGGCCGCTTCCGGCGGCGGGGCGGAGAACAGATCGAGCGTCGACACGCCCAAAGAGGTAGGGCGTCGGAGAGGGTTCGTCGAGGGCTTGTGGGGATTGGCGGCAGGTGGCGGCGGCTCTCCGCCGTCGTTCCGGGGCGCGCAAAGCGCGAACCCGGAACCTCGAGATTTCGGGTTCGATGCTGCGCATCGCCCCGGAATGACGGCCTGCAATTACTCCGTCACCGGCTTGTCCGAAATATCCCAGTCCTTGCCGTTGAAGATCGAGATGTAGAGCGTCTTCATCGGCGTGTAGTCTTCGGGCGTGTAGCTGAAATTGACGCCGTCGAGGAAGTACGGCGAGTGAAAACCCGCCAGCGTCGTGGCGTGCTTGAGCACGTTGGCTCGCGTCAGTTCGTCGCCGCAGCGGCGCAGGATTTCCGCCATCGACGCCACCTGGCCATAGCCGGCAAAGGCGATGGTGTTGTCGGGGTCGACGGTCGGCAGATATTTCTTGCGCAACTCCTCGAACGCCAGCACGTCGGGATCCTTCTCGAAGCGCGGCACGCCGACTTCCTTGGCGTAGCGGATCGCGACGATGTCGGTGGCGTTCTCGAGACCCGCCGCGTTCAGGATCGAGCGGCCGGTCGATCCCGCCGACAGCAGGTGCAGCGGTTTCCAGCCGAGTTCCGCGACCTTGCGGATCGACTGCGACGTCGCCTTGCCGGTGGTGATGTTGTAGAAGACGTCGGCGCCGGATTTCGACAGGTTGATGATCTGCGAATCGATGGTCGGCTCGGTCAGATCGTAGGTCTGCTCCATGATCACCTTGGCGGTGCCGCCGGCGTCGGCCAGCACCTTCTTGAAGGGCCCGAGGAAGTCGCGGCCGAAATCGTCGTTCTGGTAGAGGATGCCGATCTTGGCGTCCGGCTTCACCCCGACGACGTGCTTGGCGAGGATGCGCGCCTCGGTCGGATAGAGCGGCAGGCCCGCCATGGTCCATTTGAAGTTCTTCGGATCGTTCCATTTCGACGCGCCGGTATTCAGCAGCAGCTGCGGCACGCCCTTCGAGTTGAGGTATTTGTGCACGGCGGTCTGCGGCGCGGTGCCGAGCGAGCCATACAGCGCCAGCACCTCCTCCTGCTCGACCAGCCGCCGCGTCGCCTCGACGCATTTCGGCGCGCTGTAGGCGTCGTCCATCGAGAAGAATTTCACCTTGCGGCCGTTGATGCCGCCCTTTTCGTTGAGCATCTGGAAATAGGCCTCGCCGACGCGGCCGAGCACGCCGTACAGCGAGCCGGGGCCGGAATGCGGCACGGTCTGGCCGAGCTTGATCTCGGTGTCGCTGGCGCCGGGATCGTATTTCTTGGTCTGCGCCCGGACGAACGGTGCGGGCAATGCGGAGGCGAGGACGGCGCCGAGCGCGGTGGCGCCGAATTCGCGCCGGGTCTGGTTCTTGTTCATTGTGCTTCTCCCTTATGGGAGCCTTGATCCGGCATTCCGGCGTCAGTGGCAAGTGCCGACATGCCGCGCGCAATGCGCCATTCGGCGGACGCCTAGCGTGTAGACTCAAGTTCTCGCGGCGACGCCAACCAGGCCCGGTACCGGCGTATGATCCTCGTTCCGCGCCGAGCTGTTTTCAAGCAGCGCCAGTTCGAGCCCTGCGGATTCGACCGCGGCGCGGACACAGGCCGCGGCGTGGGCATAGCGCAGTCCGCCGCCAATGACGACGCCTTCGCCGGCATGGGTTTCGGTGGTGAAGGCGAACAGCCCGCCGGCGGTCAGCACGCGGGCGGCTTCAATGACCACGGGTTCGAGTTCGGCGACATAGACCATGGCGTCCGCAGCCAGGATGAGATCCGCGCTGGCGTCCGGCTTCTCCCGCAGCCCCTGCAGCATGTCGGCAACTTCGAGTTCGGCATAGAGCCCGGTAGCGCGCGCCCGCTCGATCATGCGCGGCGACAGATCGACGCCGATGAAATGATCGACCTCCCGGGCGAAGGCCGAGGCCGCCAGCCCGGTGCCGCAGCCGAGGTCGATGGCGCGCCTGAAGAACGCCGGCTTGCGCGCGGCCGCGCGCACCGACAGCACGGCGCGGAACAAGAGCTCCGGGCCGCGATAGCCGAGCTCGCCGACGAGGGACGATTCGAAGCGCGGCGCATACTGGTCGAACAGGGTCTGCACATAGGCCTGCGACATCCCGGCCAGCGGCGCCGCGCCGAGCCGCATCAGCCGCAGACCGGCGCCGTGGCGATCACCGGGGTCGCAGGCCAGCGCCCTCTCGAACGCCGCGACGGCCGCTTCGCGCTCGCCGAGCTCCTCGCGGATGCCGCCGAGCGTGAACCAGGCGGAGGCGAAATCCGGCGCCAAATCGATCGCCTGCAGCAGCAGGTCGGCGGCGGCCGGCAGGTCGCCCTTGATCTGCAGGTCGCGCGCGAACTCGAAACGGCGGTCGGCCATCAGATCGCCGGAGGAAAGAAAGAGGCGGGCAGGCATGGTGGAACCGGTTGCGCCGGGTTCGACCGGCCATCGATGAAAGCCGAGAATTCTCAGGAGAGTGATGCCCCGGTCAAGCCCCGACGCCACGACTAAACATCGCAGCAACAAGGCCTATATGGACAGCATGCGTCCTCAAGACATCCTGATGCCCGTCCCCGCCGGACTGTGCTGCAAGCCGGGCGGCTTCCATATCGATCCGGTGCGGCCGGTGGAACGCGCCGTCATCACCCACGGCCATTCCGACCATGCCCGGCCCGGCCATGGCGCCGTGCTCGCCACGCAGGAGACGCTCGACATGATGCGGCTGCGTTACGGCGACAATTTTGCGCGGACGACACAGGCGATCACCTATGGCGAGGAACTGACGCTCGGCGACGTCAGGATCAAATTCCATCCGGCGGGCCATGTGCTGGGCTCGGCGCAGGTCGCGGTGAGCTGCAGGAACACCTGCATCGTCGCGTCAGGCGATTACAAGGACGCGGCCGATCCGACCTGCACCCCGTTCGAGGTCGTGCCGTGCGACGTCTTCATCACCGAGGCCACCTTCGGCCTGCCGGTGTTCCGCCATGGCGACGCGGCGGACGAGGTGAACAAACTGCTGGCCTCGGTCGCGCTGTTCCCGGAACGCGCACATCTGGTCGGCGCCTATTCGCTCGGCAAGGCGCAGCGGGTGATCGCGCTGCTGCGCGAGGCCGGCCATGACGCGCCGATCTACCTGCACGGCGCGATGGAGAAGATCACCCACTATTACGAAAGCCGCGGCATCGCGCTCGGCGAGTTGCGCCCGGTCAAGGGCGTGAAAAAAGCCGATCTCGCCGGCACCATCACGCTCGCCCCGCCCTCGGCGACCTCCGACCTCTGGACGCGGCGTTTCCCCGATCCGGTCACGGCATTCGCCTCGGGCTGGATGCGGGTGCGGGCGCGCGCGCGCCAGCGCGGCGTCGAGCTGCCGCTGGTGATCTCGGACCATGCCGACTGGGACGGCCTCACGGCCACCATATCGGCCACCGGCGCCGGCGAAGTCTGGGTCACGCACGGCCAGGAAGACGCGCTGGTGCATTGGTGCCGATCGCGCGGGCTCGCCGCGCGACCGCTCGATCTGGTCGGCTATGGCGACGAGGAAGAAGGCGAAGCCATTGCGGCAGATGAGGCCGAGGCATGAATAGCTTCGCCGAACTGCTCGACCGCCTCGCCTACGAGCCCGGCCGCAACAACAAGCTGCGGCTGCTGACGGCCTATCTGCGCGACACGCCCGACCCCGACCGCGGCTACGCGCTGGCGGCGCTGACCGGCGCGCTGTCGTTCAAGCACGCCAAGCCGGGGCTGATCCGAGACCTGATCACCGACCGCACCGATCCGGTGCTGTTCGGACTGTCCTATGACTACGTCGGCGACCTGTCCGAGACGGTCGCGCTGATGTGGCCGAAGGCCGAAATTCATCCCGGCCACAATCACCCGCCTCCCCCGACGCTTTCCGAAGTCGTCACGACCTTGCGCACCCTCGGCAAGACCGAACTGCCAAAGCAGCTCGCGCGCTGGCTCGATGAACTCGACGAGACCGGCCGCTGGGCGCTGTTGAAACTCGTCACCGGGGCGATGCGGATCGGGATTTCGGCGCGGCTGGCGAAGACCGCGGCCGCCGCGCTCGGCGACAAGGATCCGCACGACGTCGAATTAATCTGGCCGGGCTTGGCGCCGCCCTATTCCGATCTGTTCGCCTGGCTGGAAGGCCGCGGCGAAAAACCTGTCAACCGCGATCCGGCACCGTTCCGGCCGGTGATGCTGGCGCATGCGATCGAGGACACGGACTTCGCCAACCTCGATCCCGCCGATTACATCGCGGAATGGAAATGGGACGGCATTCGCGTGCAGGCGGTTTCAGGCCGCGATGAGCACGGGCAGATGCAGGCGCGGCTCTATTCGCGCACCGGCGAGGACATCACCAAGAGCTTTCCCGACCTCGTGCCGTCGCTGCGCCTGCCGGGCGCCATCGACGGCGAATTGCTGGTGCTGCGCGAGGGCCGGGTCCAGACTTTTAATGTGCTGCAGCAGCGGCTGAACCGGAAAGTCGTCTCGCCGAAGCTGATCAAGGAATTTCCCATCCACCTGCGCGCCTATGATTTGCTCGGTGACGACGAGAACGATCTGCGCGAGCTGCCGTTCGCCGAGCGCCGCGCGCACCTGGAGAATTTCATCGGGAAACTCGGCGATCCGCGCATTGACCTGTCGCCGACGGTCGCGTTCCAGAGCTGGGACGCGTTGATGGCCGCACGCGCCGATCCCGCGAGCGCCGGGGCGGGCGAGGACGCCGACGCGGTCGAGGGCGTGATGTTGAAGCGGCGCGACGCGCCGTATCTGCCGGGGCGGCCGAAGGGCCAGTGGTGGAAGTGGAAGCGCGATCCGCACATCATCGATGCCGTGCTGATGTATGCCCAGCGCGGCCATGGCAAGCGCTCGTCCTATTATTCCGACTACACGTTCGGGGTTTGGACTGACGGCGAGGACGGCGAACAGCTGGTGCCGGTCGGAAAAGCCTATTTCGGCTTCACCGATGAGGAGTTGCTGCAGATCGACCGGTTCGTCCGCCGCAACACCACGGAGAAATTCGGACCCGTCCGCCATGTCGTGCACGAACCGGAGCAGGGTCTGGTGCTCGAAGTCGCCTTCGAGGGGCTGCAGCGCTCGCCGCGCCACAAGTCCGGCGTGGCGATGCGGTTTCCGCGCATCAGCCGGCTGCGCTGGGACAAGCCGCCGCGCGAGGCCGACCGGCTGGAGACGCTGGAGCGGATGCTGAAGGACGTGACAGCAAATTAACATTCCAAACTCGCATGGCGGCCATTGACGGCGAAACGCCGGTTCCCCATGTGCCCCGCCGTGCCTATAATGGGCATGACTCGCGAGGAGCAATCGATGCCGAACGACATCCGAGACCTGCCGGCCAGCAACGACGGCCTGTACCGCTTCCTCGGCGGCTCGCCGCTGTCGGTGGCATTCCGGCTGATCATGCTGTCGATCCTGGTCGGCGTGGTGCTGGCCGCCATCGGCTTCGATCCCTGGAACATCCTCTACAGCATCCGCACGCTGTTCCAGCGGCTGTGGGATCTCGGCTTCGACGCGGTCAACTGGCTATGGCGCTACTTCCTGCTCGGCGCCGTCATCGTGATCCCGATCTGGCTGCTGTCGCGGCTGTTCGGCGCGCCGCGCGGACGATAGAGAGCGAGCAAGGCCGCAGCCGATGCAACTGCAATTGGTCGGCTGCGGCGACGCGCTCGGCATGCCCGGGCTCTGAGCATGCATCCGCCGACTTCTTCCTCCAAGGTCACGACCGCGCAGGTATTCGCCATCGCCGGCCCCGCGATGGTCGCGAACCTGACCACGCCGCTGATCGGCATCGTCTCGACCACCGCGATCGGCCGGCTTGGCGACGCCACGCTGCTTGGCGGCGTCGCGATGGCCTCGGTGCTGTTCGACTGCATGTTCTGGCTGTTCGGCTTCCTGCGCATGAGCACGGTGGCGTTCACCGCGCAGTCGCTCGGCGCCGGCGAGACCAGCGAATTGCGCGCGATCCTGCTGCGCGGATTGATCGTCGCGGCACTGGTCGGCGGCGCGCTGATCGTCTTGCAGGTACCGCTCTCCGCTGCGCTGCTGGGAGCGATGGGCGGCAGCCAGGGCGTCACGCAGGCGGCAAAAACCTATTTCGTGATCCGGATCTGGTCGTCGCCGCTGGCGCTCGGCAACTACGTGATGCTCGGCTGGCTGATCGGGCAGGCCCGTGCAAGGCTCGCGCTCGGTACCCAGATCACCATCAACCTCACCAACATCGCGGCGACCGTGCTGCTGGTGCTGGTGTTCGATTTCGGCGTCGCCGGCGCCGCCATCGCCGCCGTGATCGCGGAGGCGATCGGCCTCGCGCTGGGCCTGCTGATCGCGCGTCAGCTGTCGAACGGGCAGTTCGCGACGTCCCGCGCGCTGCTGTTCGATCGCGCCAAGCTGATGCGCATGCTCGCGGTCAACCGCGACATCATGATCCGCACCGCGGCGCTGATCGCGGCATTCCTGTTCTTCAACGCACAGGGCGCCCGTGCCGGCGATACGACCCTGGCGGCCAATGCCGTGCTCAACAATTTTTTGATGATCAGCGGCTTCTTCCTTGACGGCCTCGCCAACGCCGCCGAGCAGCTCTGCGGCCGCGCCTATGGCGCCCGCGACAGGCGCGCGTTTGCCGACGCGGTGAGGCTTGTGGTCGCGTGGGGGTTCGGCTTCGCGCTCGTGGTCGCCGCCTGCTTCTTGTTGTTCGGTCCCTCCCTGATCGACATCATGACGGCGAGCCTGGATGTGCGCCGCATCGCGCGCGACTACCTGCCGTTCGTGGTCTTTGCGCCGCTGGTCGGCGTGTTCGCCTTTGCCTTCGACGGCATCTATATCGGCGCGACCTGGGCGCGCGACATGCGCAATCTGATGGTGCTGTCGCTGGTGATCTTCCTCGGCACCTGGTTCGCGCTGCGGTCGTTCGGCAATGCCGGGCTGTGGGCCGCGCTGCTAGCGCATTATGCGGCACGCGGCGGGCTGGAGGCGTTGCGGTATCCGGCGTTGTTGCGGAAGTCGTTTGGCTGAGTCCGTAGCCCGCATGAGCGCAGCGACATCCGGGGCGACGTCAGCAGAGTGCTTCCCTGTTAGAGTGTTTCCCGGATGTCGCTGCGCTCATCCGGACTACAGGAAATTACTTCACGGGCCAGTCTTCGGCCGTGATGGCTGCGGCATCCGCGCCGACGATTTCGGAGAGCGAATCCCTTCCCGTCCGCAACAAGGTCGACGCCAGGTCGTTCTTGATGTCCTCGACCAGCCCGAGGCCCTTGTAGACCAACGACGAATAGAGCTGGATCAGGCTGGCGCCGGCGCGGATTTTCGTCAGGGCGGCGCCGCCGGAATCGATGCCGCCGACGCCGATCAAGGGAAACGCACCTTCGGTGCGGACGTAGGTTTCCGCCACCATGCGGGTCGACAGCCGGAACAGCGGCCGGCCGGACAGGCCGCCCTGTTCGCTGGCGCGGGATTGTTCGCGCAGCGACGCGGGACGCACCAGCGTGGTGTTGGCGACGATCATGCCGTCGACCTTGCGCGAGCGCGCGATGTGCACGACGTCGTCGAGTTCGGCGAGACTAAGATCCGGTGCGATCTTCAGCAGGACAGGCGATTCGCCGGCGTTCCTGCGCACGCGTTCGCGCGCGTCGATCACCTTGGCCAGAAGTTCGTCGAGCGCCGCGGATTGCTGCAGATTGCGCAGGCCCGGCGTGTTCGGCGAGGACACGTTGACGGTGAAATAGCTGGCCACCGGCGCGAACGTCTCGATCAGCTTGACGTAATCGGCGACGCGGTCGGTCGAATCCTTGTTGGCGCCGACATTGACGCCGACGATGCCGCCGTGATGGGCGCGGGCGGCGAGCCGACGCAGCACGATCTCCGCGCCGTCATTGTTGAACCCCATACGGTTGATCACCGCCTCGTCGCGCTCGAGCCGAAACAGCCGCGGCCGCGGATTGCCGCCTTGCGGCTTCGGCGTCACGGTGCCGATCTCGACGAAGCCGAAACCGAGCCGCAGCAGCGCGTCGGGCACCTCGGCGTTCTTGTCGAAGCCCGCGGCCATGCCGATCGGATTGGGAAAATTGAGGCCGAACGCGCGCACCGCCAGCTTGTGATCGTCGGCGCGCGGCTTGAGCGGCGGCAGCAGCCGGAGGCCCTGGATCGCCATGCGATGCGCGTCCTCGGGGTCAAACCAGCGCAGCAGCGGCAGCGAGAAGGCGTCGAAAGCGCGGATCACGGCGCGAGCTCCGGAATGTCGTGCGTGCCGTCGGACCGCGCCCGCATCTCCAGAACGTCGGTCACCGCGCCGAGATCGAGCTCGCCATAGAGATGCGGGAACAGTTCGTCGTTGCGCGAAGGCTCCCAGCGCAGCGCGTCGCCGAGCGCATCCGCATCGACCGCCACGAGAAACAGGCCGGTCTGGCCGGCATAATGCTTGCGCGCGGTCTCTGCGACCTGGGACGCCGTCGAGAAATGAATGAAGCCGTCCCGCAGGTCGTCCGCGCTGCCGCGGTAGACGCCCTGCCGCTCGGCCTCGCGCCAGGCCGAGGCAGGGGTGATTTTATAGATCGTGCGCACGGGCCTTCGGGCTGGTCGAGGTGGTTGCAATTTTCCCGGAGAATGGCCGGGCGGTCCACGACCGTAAAGGCGGCCGCCCGCCAACTCAAGCGCCGCCGCATGGCGCGCCGGGCGAAGATTTGCGCAGGGAAGCGGAATGCGGCAATAATTCCTAGGCGATTCCGGGATTTTCGATGGCCAAACACCCCAAGGCGCAGCGCATTCTGACCCACAGCCAGGTCTGGACCGCGCTCGACCGGCTGGCGGAACGCGCCGGAATGTCGCCGTCCGGCCTCGCCAGACGGTCGGGCCTCGACCCCACCACCTTCAACAAATCGAAGCGCGTCACCGCCGACGGCCGCGAACGCTGGCCGTCGACCGAATCGGTGTCCAAGGCGCTGGCCGCCACCAACGCGTCGATCGACACGTTCGTGCAGCTGATCGGCGACGGCGCGCGCGACCTGCCGTCGGTTCCGCTGCTGGCGCTGGCCCAGGCCGGCAGCGGCGGCCATTTCGACGAGAGCGGCTTTCCAGCCGGCCGCGGCTGGGACGAAGTGGCGCTGCCGCGGGCCGGCGACGAGCACGTCTATGCGCTGGAAATCTCGGGCGATGCGATGAAGCCCGCCTATCGCGACGGCGACGTCATCGTGGTGTCGCCGGGCACGCCGATCCGGCGCGGCGACCGCGTGGTGCTCAGGACGTCCGGCGGCGAGGTGATGGTCCGGGAATTGAAGCGCCGCACCGCGCGGGCGCTTGAACTGGCTGCGCTGAACCCGGCGCAGGCCGACCGTAGCATCGATGCCGACGACGTGGAGTGGATCGCCAGGATCGTCTGGGTCAGCCAGTAGGATGGTTACGCGCGTGACCGACGTACTGAGCGACCTGCTGCGACATTCGCTGCGCATCGTATTGTGCGGCACAGCGGCCGGAACGACCTCTGCCGCCGAGCGCGCCTATTACGCGCACCGGCAGAACAAGTTCTGGACGATTTTGCACGAGACGAGGCTGACGCCGGAATTGCTGCGGCCGCAGCAATATCGCGACCTGTTGCGACACGGCATCGGCTTGACCGATCTGGTGAAACTGAGCTTCGGCATGGATCGCGCCACGTTGCCGAACCTGACGGCGGCCGATCGCGCGCGGCTGAGCGGCGCGATCGCGACTTACCGTCCGAGGTTTCTCGCGTTCACCAGCAAGACGGCAGGGCAGAGATTTTTCGACGGCAAGCGGGAGTATGGCGAGCAGGCCGAACCGATCGGCGATACGCGGGTGTGGATCTTGCCTTCGACCTCGGGCGCGGCGAACGGAAGCTGGCGGCCGGAGATCTGGCACCGCTTTGCAGACGCGGTGCGAGCGGCGGAGTGATCTTCCTTCTCCCCTTGTGGGAGAAGGTGGCGCGAAGCGCCGGATGAGGGGTTCTCTCACCGATCACGACTCGCGGAGAGATACCCCTCATCCGCCTCCGCTTCGCTCCGCCACCTTCTCCCACAAGGGAGAAGGGAAGCAGAGCGGCGCTCGCGCCGGTGCCTGCACTACGTCGCGTAATCCGGCTCTTTCCGGTCCAGCATGCGCTTCAGCGCCTCGAAGTGCCGTTGCGCAGGCGTCGGGCCCTTGTAGAAATGGTCGTCCTTGTATTCGCGCCTGGTCTTTTCGACCACGGGCTCGGGCAGCTGTTTGAGGCGCTGGCCGGTCCACATGGCATAGATCTGCACCTGCGCGGCGCGCTCGGTGTAATAGAGCATGTCGTAGGCCTCGGCGACGCTCGCGCCCACCGTCGAGATGCCGTGATTGGCCATGAACAGCACCTGCTTGTCGCCGATCACCCTTGCCAGCCGCGCGCCCTCGGCCGGATCGACGGCGGGGCCGGTGTATGCGTCGTCATAGGCGATCGCGCCCGACAGTCCGACCTCGGTCTGGCCGATTTCCTTGATGCGCGGATCCTCCAGCCGGGTCAGCGCGCTGGCATAGGGCATGTGGGTGTGGAATACCGCTTTCGCTTTCGGCAGCGCCTTGTGGATCGGCGCATGGATGCAGTAGCAGGAGCGCTCGACATCGCCCTCGCCGCGCTTGACCTCGCCGTCGTCGATTCCGACTTCCATGAAGCAGGACGCGGTGACCTCGGACCAATGCGTCCCGAACGGGATCTGATAATAGCGATCGGCATGGCCCGGCACCACGAGGGTCAGGTGGTTGAAAATACCCTCGGAAAAGCCCTGGTTGAAGGCCAGCCGATGCGCCGCGGCGAGGTCGACCCGCGCCTGCCATTCCTCGGCGCCCATACTGTCTTGAAGCGATTTCGGCGATACCCTGAACTGCATGAGCATTCTCCCTGAATATGACGGCTGCATGGGCCCCATCGACGGCAAGCCTGGATAGCCTTTTGCTTGTTCAGGGAGTGTATCGCAATTTCAGACGGCCGTCATTTGGGCTGCCGGCATCATGCCGGCGCCAACTGCCGGTTCCGCCCTTCCTGCCGGCGCTTGCCCGATTCCAGCATCCAGACAATTCCGCCGTAGAAGATCGCAAGGCCCCAGAGGACGAGAAACTCGCCGCGCACCTCGGCAAGCGACGCCCCCAGTTGAGACAGGCGCGTAATTCCGTCGATTGCGGAGGTGCTCGGCACCAGCAGCGACGCGAGATGCAGCGCGCCTGGAATGGCCTGGGCCGGCCATGCAAATCCCGCCAGGAAAAAGAACGGCAGACCTACGGTCGCCATCACGAGCTGGACGCGCAACGGGCTCTTGAAGATCGCGGCAACGACGAGGCCGAGGCCGCTGACCGAGAGCACGAACGGCACTGCGAAGATCAGCACCGGGACGACTCCGCCGAGCCGGGGCAGCCCATACAGGTACGGCAGGACGATCAGATAGAGCGGCAGGATGACGGCCTCGACCGACAGATAGGCCAGCATCTTGCCGAGGACGGTCGCGAGCGGTGCCGCCGCGGGCCTCGCGCCATTCCCTGCTTCCGGCAGGCTGCCGAGCAGGCCGACCGCCATCAGCAGGAGCTGCTGCAACAGGAGAACGAAGGCGCCGGGCAGGACGTAGGTCGCATAGCCGCCCTGCGGGTTGAACAGCGGCACCGCGGTCAACTGCAACGGATCGATCGCCGCCGCCGCGATCGCCGGGTCGACACCGATGCCGATCAGACGCGCCGATTCGACTTCCGCGCCGAGCGTCCGCGCCACGGCGGCGACGCCGCCGGAGACCCGCTGGTACATCAGGAAATAGCTGGCATCGGCGTACAGCGCGATCGGCGACGCGCGGCCGTGCATGAGATCGCGCTCGAAATTGTTCGGTATCACCACGATGCCGAAGACATTCCGCGCATGGACTTCGTACTCCGCGCTGGCGAGGTCGGGCAACACCCGGGCCACGGCGATGTCGGAGGTGGCATCGATCAGGCGCGCGAGTTCGCGGCTGGCGGTGGTGCCGTCATTGTCGACGACGGCGATCGGCACGTTGCGCAGCGCTTCATTGAGATAAGGCTGCGGATAGAATGCCGCATAGAACACGGCGCCGATCACCAGGACGGAAAACACCGGCCGGATCGTGAAGATCCGCCGGAATTCGCTTCTGAACACCTGCAGCACGGCTGTCATCGCAGCGCCTCCCCGAGGGCCGTGGGCAGCGTTGACGTCGCGGCCGACGTTGCGCGCACGGATGAATTCCAGACGCAGGGCGGTGAGGCCGGCGAGGCAGACGACGAAGGCCAGGAGAACGAGGATCGGCTTCCAGGACAGATCGAGCGGGGTGCCGCGGATGGTTTGATCGATCCGGGCGGTCAGGTACCAGGTGCCCGGAAGCAAGGCGCCAAAGCCGTAGGCAAACGCATTCATCGCCAGGCGCGGGAAGCCGATGCCCATGAAGCCGAACGCCGGCGAGGTCAGGAGCGTTGCTACGCTGATCGCCATCGACACCGGCCGCAGCAGCAGCGCCAGCAGCGCGCCGAGCAACTGGCAGGCCAGGATGAAGAGCACCGCCGCGATGCCGAGCAGCCAACCGCGGCCCCGCAGCGGCAATTCCAGCATCCCGAACAGCACGAAATCCGACAGGCACAGCACCAGCAGGAACAGAACCGTGTAGGGCAACAGCTTGCCCGCCATGGCCGGCCACAGCCCGCCGCCCAGCCGGCGAAGAATCCGCAGGCGATGCCGGGTATCGACATCGATCCCCACCGAATAGGCCGACGCCGTGACGACCACGAGCTGCAGCAGGCTCGGGAGGATCGCGGCCAGCAGAAAGAACACATAGTTGAGGGTCGGATTGAACAGCGCGTGGGTCTGCACCGGGATCGGCGCCAGCGCGGCCTGCGCTTCCTCGACCGGTTGCCCCTGCGCCGTCCGCAGCGACAGGCGAATCCCGGCGGCAGCCGTCGGAACGGCGGCGGCCACTCCGCGCAGGGTCAGGTTTCCGATCGTCATCGTCTGCGTGTTGTAGAAGAAAACCACCTCGGGACGCCGTCCGGCGAATACGTCGCGCTCCAGATGCTGCGGCAACATCAGAAGCCCGTTGACCCGGCCGGACAGGATCATGCGGCGTCCCTCGGCGAGTTCGCCGACGCGAACCGTCACCGCGGTATCGGGCGTCGCGTCGACCATCCGGATGATCGAACGCGAGAGGTCGGAACCGTCGAGATCGAGTACCGCGATCGGCAACCGCGTCGCCAGCCCGGCGCTGAAAACGCCGATCAACACGGCCATCAAGGCGATCGGAACGAGGGTGATGAAGGCAAGCAGGAAAGGCCGGCGGCGAAGCCAGTCGATTTCCCGCCAGAAGACCAGCCAGAATCCCGGCCGCAATTCCCTCCGGGCCGGCATCAGCCCCCTCGCTTCGACCAGGCGACGATCGCGCTCATGCCCGGTCGCAGGCCTTCGACCGGTTGCACCGGCACCGCGCGGACCTCGAAGGTTCGCAGGTCGAAATCGCCGGTCGCCCGGGTCGCGCGCCAGGTCGCATACTGCCCCTGGACATTGATCATGGTCACCCGCACCGGAATGACCTGCGACTTGAACGCGGGGACGGTGAGGTCGAACGTATCGCCGATCTTCAGCCCACCGAGCAGGTCCTCCCGCAGATTGAAGGTGAACCAGACGTTCTTGATGTCGATCAGCGAGAACAGCGGCGCCCCGGCGCTGAAATTCTCGCCGAGCGAGGCGATGCGCGTCGTGACCTGGGCCGCGATCGGGGCGCGGATCGTCAGTTCGGCGACGTCGACTTCGCGCTGGTGCAGCGCCGCTTCGGCCTGCTTGACCTGGGCGGCCGCCAGCGCCTTCTCTTCCGGACTGGCGCCGGTCACCGCCAGCTGCAGCGCGGCCTGGGCCGACTCCCGCTTGCGCGTGGCCAATTCCAGATTGCGGGTGGCTTCATCGACCACGGATTGCGGCGTGTTTCCGGTGCGGGCCAATTGCGCCTTGCGGTCGAAGGTCTCCTGGTTGAGGGTGAGATCCGCTTCGGCGGCCGCGAGTTCGGCCTTGCGCGCCGCGATCGTTTCAGGCCGGGTACTGTTGACGCGGTCGAGATCGGCTTTTGCGACGCTCAGCGCGGCGCGAGCGGCGATCAGGGACGCGGCAAGTTGCGGACTTTCGAGTTCGGCGATCACCGCGTTTTGCTCGACGGCGTCACCGACATTGGCGCCAAGCTTCGCGATCCGGCCCGCCACCCGCGGGCTGATATCGATTCGGTCGCTGGACACCTCACCCTGCACCGTGAGCGGCGGCGAACGCGTTGCGAGCCAAAGCAAGAATCCGACCACCACAAGCACCCCGGCTCCGACGATCCACCGAAGTCCCTTCACGCTCTGCATCCAACCTTCTCCAAAATGGCTTCAACGTAACTTGCGTCCGCCCGGGCAACCAATGGACGACCCATGCGTCGGAACGATGAAACCCATACAATTTTCCGAGACAGCAATCATGGCAAAGTTTGCGCGCGTTGTCGGCGCGCCTGCCATGCGGCGCCGGTGGCAGTCGAAGCATGCAATTTCGGAGCCACGTCGCGGGCAGGACGCGTTACTTCCTGTTGCGAGAACAGTGCCGCTTGTACAACGAACTGCTATGCCGACCGCGCCAACGCGCCGTCAATCATCGCGACGGCATTTGTCACGCCGTACACCGCGACGAACGAGCCGAAGCGCGGGCCTTTCTCCTGGCCCAGCAGCACCTGGTAGAGCATGTTGAACCAGTCGAGCGAGACGCCGGGCCGGCCGTCCTTGCCCTTCTTGACCTGGTCGAGGAACGGTTCGCGGCGGCCGATTTCGTAGACCACGTTCTGGATGTCCTCGGCGCTGGAGCCGGCCGGCAATTGCGACAGCGCATCGCGCAGATCCTGCAGCGCGGCGCGCTCGCCGTCGGTCGGTTCGCGGAACTGCTTGGTCGGCGCCACGAAGTCGCGATAATAGTTGATGGCGTAGCCGACCATCGCGTCGAGCTTGGGGTGCGACTGCGACGTTACGCCCGGACGATAGCGGCCGATGAAGCCCCATAGCGTCTCGGCATTCTCCGCGTTCGACGACGACACCAGCGTCAGCAGCAGCTGGAACGTGACCGGCATGTCGGCCTTAGGCGGCATGCCGGAATGGATGTGCCAGACCGGGTTCTGCAATTGCTGCCGCGCTTCCTGACGCGAAAAGCCGTCGAGGAATTGCTGGTAGTCGTCGACGTTGCGCGGGATGACGTCAAAGTACAGCCGCTTCGCCGCCTTCGGCTCGCGGTACATGAACAGCGACAGCGATTCCGGTGAGGCGTAGCGCAGCCATTCGTCGATGGTCAGGCCGTTGCCCTTCGACTTCGAGATCTTCTGGCCCTTCTCGTCGAGGAACAGTTCGTAGTTGAATCCTTCCGGCGCCGTGCCGCCGAGCGCCCGGGCGATCTGGCTCGATAGCTTCACGGAGTCGATGAGATCCTTGCCGGCCATTTCGTAGTCGACGCCGAGCGCGACCCAGCGCATCGCCCAGTCGGCCTTCCACTGGCACTTCACGTTGCCGCCGGTGACCGGCGTTTCGACTTCCTGGCCGGTGTCCGGATCGACATACGTAACCGTGCCGGCCGCGACGTCGCGCCGGACCATCGGCACCTGCAGCACGAGGCCGGTGGTCTGGCTGATCGGCAGGAACGGCGAATAGGTCGCGCGCCGGTCCGGCCCCAGGGTCGGCAGGATGATCGCCATGACCTGGTCGTAGGCGGCGAGCATCTTGAGCAGCGTCGCATCGAAACGGCCCGACGTGTAGTAGTCGGTCGAACTCGCAAACTCGTAGTCGAAGCCGAAATGATCGAGGAATGCGCGCAGCCGCGCATTGTTGGCGGCCCCGAACGAGGGATGCTCGTTCGAGAACGGGTCCGGCACGCGCGTCAGCGGCTTGCCGAGATAAGCCATCATCATGTCGCGGTTCGGCACATTGTCCGGCACCTTGCGCAAGCCGTCCATGTCGTCGGAAAACGCCAGCAGCCGCGTCTTGATCTTGTCCTCGGTGAGCACGCGGAAGGCATGGCGCACCATGGTGGTGCGCGCGACCTCGCCGAAGGTGCCGATATGCGGCAGGCCGGACGGGCCGTAGCCGGTCTCGAACAGCACCTCGTCCTTTGGACTTTTCTTCAGCCGCGCGACGATCGCTTTCGCCTGCTCGAACGGCCAGGCGTTGGATTGTTCGGCGAGCGCACGCAGGTCGCTCGGGCTGGAAGCAAGGTCGATAACGGACATCTTTAAAGGCTCTCTCCGGAAGCCGCGGAAACTAGCGCTTTCGCGGCAAAATGCAAAATGACGGAAGGGTGCGCCGTCATTCCGGGGCGCGAAGCGAACCCGGAATCCCGAGATTCCGGGTCTGGTCCTTTGGACCATCCCGGAATGACAGCGCGCTAGAACGGGCTGACCGAAAAATACCGCAGCCACAGATCGGTAAAGCGGCCTTTCTCCCAGATCCGGAACAGCGCCCAGTTCAGCGATGTGCGCAGCAGATCATTGCCCTTGCGGACGGCGATGCCGATGCCCTCGCCGAAATAGCGGCTTTCGACGAACGGGCCGCCGGAGAAGGCGCAGCATTCGGCCGAGTCGGTGCCGTTGATCCAGAACGCCAGCGAGATCGCATCGCCAAAGATGAAATCGACCTCGCCCCGCCGCAGCGCCAGCCGCAGCGCGTCATCGTTCGGATAGGGTTTCAGCTCGGCGTCGGTGAACATCGCCTTCAGATAGGCCTCGTGCGAGGTGCCGCCGATGACGCCGACCTTCTTGCCTTCGAGATATTCCGGGCGGATCTCCGGCATCACGGCGTCGCGCCGCGATACGAAACGCGCCGGGGCGCGGTAATAGGGGTCGGTGAAATCGAGCCGGGCGCGAAGGGCCGGCGTCACCGCCATCGAGGCGATGATGGCGTCGCCGCGGTTGCTGGTGACGGCGTCGACCAGCGTCTCGAACCGGCGCATCTGGATGGTGCAGGAAATCTTGATCTCGTCGCACAGCGCGCGGGCGAGATCGACGTTGAAGCCGGCGGGATTGCCGTCGGCGCCGGTGAAGTTGAACGGCGGGTAGTCGGTCTCGGTCAGGAAGCGGATCACGGTCAGGCGCGACATGTCCGGCCGGTCCGGGCGCCGCCGCGGATCCCAGAAACCGGGCACCGCCTGCGGAGCCGCCTCGACCGCGGGCCGGGGCGGCGTCTGGGCGTGGACCGTCGCATTCCCCAACGCCGTCAACGCGGCCGCGATCGACAGGCCGGCCAGAACGGCGCGGGCCGTGCGACACGGTCGTGCGTTGGTTAACGGGGCGTCAGGAACTGGCATCTTCGGCAATGCTTGCGGATTTCGAGGCCTTATAGACCATCGGAACAGCCTTGCGAGCGCCGTTTTGGGCTTTTGCCCCGGGTTTAGCGCTCAGAGATACCGCTTCAAATCCCTGGCGGCTTCTTCCGGCGTCCGTTTCAGGTTGAACGGCGAGACGAAACGGCCGTCGCGATCCATCAGGTAGATCAGCGCGGTATGGTCCATGGTGTAGTCGCCATCCTTGAGCGGCACTTTTCGGGCATAGACCCGGTAGGCCGAGATCACCTTGGCCACCGCCGCCGGGTCGCCGGTCAGCCCCTTCAGATGCGGATCGAAGCTGGAGAGGTAGTCCTTCATCGCCGCCGCCGTGTCGCGCTCGGGATCGACGGAGACGAACCAGGCGTTGACCTTGCCGGCGTCGGCGCCCATCGCCTTCAGAACTTCCGAAATCTCGAACAACGAGGTCGGACAGACATCGGGGCAATGCGTGAAGCCGAAGAAAATCAACGTCGGCTTGCCCTTCAGATTCTGCTCGGTGACGGTCTGACCGGCCTGGTCCGTCAACTGGAACGGGCCGCCGATCGCGGCCGGCGCGGTGACGGTGCGCAGGCCCCCCATCGCCCACAGCATGACGCCCAAGCCAAGCGCGAGGCTCGCCGCAAAGGCAGCGATGATCACCAGCGGGCGGATGGTCCGGTCCATCGTGGATTCCTTGTAGCCGTCAGAAGCAGGCCGAGATGCCGGCGGCGATCATCTCGAAAAACACCGTGGTGCCGTAATGGAACCACAATGCCGCCGCGCCGAGCGCGGCGAGCCCGCCGACCACGGCGGCGCCCCATACGATCACGGATGCGACACTGCCCTGCGACCGGGCGGACGCATTGGGCGGGTAGGTGGAAGCCGGCTGAGCCATGCGTTCCAGATAGGGCCAGTTCCCGAGGCAGGCAAGCAGAATGGCCACGGCTGGGATCACGTCATCCGGAGGCGAACGGCAGCCGCCACCCAAAAAACAAATGGCCGGGAACACCCGGCCATCGCATGACTTTTTTTTGGGATCGACGAGGTCGGCTCAGCGTGAGGCGGGCGGCTTGTTGGTGGAGGCCTGCGCGTCGAGATAGCACGGCTTGTACATGGCCTGCAGCTGCTTGCCGCGCAGGAAGATCATGCGCGGGGTCAGACCGCCACGCGCGGCGATCCACTTGCGGACCGGCGGCGGGTACATCGAATAGAGCATGTGGGTAGCCTCGGTATTGGTCACGGCGCGGCCATTGGAGCCGAAGTCCCAGGCGGCATGGAAACCGAGATTGGCGTGCGAGGTAACGCAGATCCGGTCATGCGGAACCGCGCCGAGCACGATGGTGCAGGCCGAAGCACACAGGCCGTCGATGATGACGGTTTCGCCGGAGGTGCGCAGGCCCTGGTACTTGTCGACATACGTGCCGATCCGGCCGCCGCGATCATCGGCGATCCGCACCACTGCCTGGCTCGCCCCTACTCCCGCCAGCAACAATACCGCGGCAAGCAACCCCGTCAGCAGCTTCATTTTCCAGCCCCAGTCGAAAGAACGCCGAACCGAATCCGATCGTCCCAGTGATGCAAGACAGGATGCAGCGTCGTTTGAGATCGTGATTTTGTCTAGGCGGCGAATGCGGCGACGTTCAAATTCAAATCGAGTGTTGCAAGGCCGCTGCACCCTTCGTGCGGACATATCCCAAACTGGAACACGCAACCTTGACGATCTGTCGCCGCGGTCACAGACAAGCGCCCGTTTGCCGTTGACCGCGCGCGCGGACGCGGGCTTGATTCGAAACCGGCACGGGGAGGAAACGATGGCGGAAGACGGGGACGTAGTCGTTGTCGGCGGCGGCCTGGCGGGGCTCGTCGCGGCAACCGAAGTCGCAGACGCCGGTAAGCGCGTCATCGTCGTCGATCAGGAAGGCGAACAAAGTCTCGGCGGACAGGCCTTCTGGTCGTTCGGCGGACTGTTCCTGGTGAACTCGCCGGAGCAGCGCCGGCTCGGGATCAGGGATTCGTTCGAACTGGCGTTACAGGACTGGTTGGGCACCGCCGGCTTCGACCGCGACGACGATCACTGGCCGAAACGATGGGCGGAGGCCTATGTCGCGTTCGCGGCCGGCGAAAAGCGCGACTGGCTGCGCGCGATGGGCCACCGGATTTTCCCGGTGGTCGGCTGGGCCGAGCGCGGCGGCTACGACGCGATGGGCCACGGCAATTCGGTGCCGCGCTTTCACGTCACCTGGGGCACCGGACCCGGCATCATCGAACCGTTCGAACGCCGGGCGCGCGACGCGCAAGCCAACGGCCGGCTGAGGTTCCGCTTCCGTCACCGCGTCGACACGCTCCTGATGACGGACGGCCGGGTCGAGGGCGTCGCCGGGGCGGTGCTCGCGCCTGACGATATCGAACGCGGCAAGAGTTCGTCGCGCCAGGTGATCGGCGATTTCACCCTGCGCGCGCAGGCGGTGATCGTCGCCTCCGGCGGCATCGGCGGCAATCACGATCTGGTCCGGCAGAACTGGCCGAAGCGGCTGAGCAAGCCGCCGAAATTCATGATCTCCGGCGTGCCGGAACATGTCGACGGCCGCATGATCGGCATCACCGAGGCGGCCGGCGCCCGCCTGATCAACCGCGACCGGATGTGGCATTATGTCGAAGGTATCCGGAACTGGGACCCGATCTGGCCGCGCCACGGCATCCGTATCCTGCCCGGCCCGTCCTCGATGTGGTTCGACGCCACCGGCAAGCGCCTGCCGGCGCCGCTGTTCCCGGGCTCCGATACGCTCGGCCAGCTCAGCTACATTATGTCCACCGGCTACGACTATTCCTGGTTCGTCCTGACCCAGAGCATCATCAAGAAGGAGTTCGCGCTCTCCGGCTCCGAGCAGAACCCCGACCTCACCGGCAAGAGCTGGCGCATGACGCTCAAGCGCGCCACCAACAAGGGCGCGCCGGCGCCGGTCGAAGCATTCAAGCAGAACGGCGCCGACTTCATCGTCCGCGACAACCTTGCCGACCTCGTCAATGCCATGAACGCCTTGTCCGGCGACAATCTGCTGCGGCTCGATCAGGTCAAGGCGCAGATCGAGGCGCGCGACCGAGAGATGTCGAACCTTTACGTCAAGGACGCGCAGGTGATGAACATTCACAACGCGCGGCGCTATATCGGCGACAAGCTGATCCGCACCGCCCGGCCGCACCGGATTCTCGATCCCGAGCACGGCCCGCTGATCGCGGTGAAGCTCAACATCCTGACGCGAAAGACACTGGGCGGGTTCGAGACCGACCTCGACTCGCGCGTGTTCGGCGTCAACCGTGAGATCATTCCCGGTCTTTACGCCGCAGGCGAAGCCGCAGGCTTCGGCGGCGGCGGCGTGCACGGCTACCGTTCGCTGGAAGGGACGTTCCTCGGCGGATGCCTGTTCTCGGGGCGGAATGCGGGACGCGCGGCGGCGAAGGCCGTGGGGTGATGCAATGATTTCGTCATGCCCGGGCGTGGCGAAGGCACCAATACGCAGTGGCGTGGGGGCGTTCAGCACGCTAATAAGCCCCGCCCTTCATCAGGAGAAAAACATGAGCATCCAGCGCTTCGAGACCGGCCCCCGCATGAGCCAGGCCGTCGTCCACGGCAACACCGTCTATCTCGCCGGCGTCGTCGCCAGCAACGCGGCCGGCAAGAGCGTGACCGAGCAGACCCAGGATATCCTCAACACCATCGACGGCCATCTCGCCAAGGCCGGCACCGACAAGTCAAAGCTGCTCTCGGCCACGATCTACATCACCGACATGAAGACGTTCGGCGACATGAACAAGGTCTGGGATGGCTGGGTCTCGCCCGGCAACACGCCGGCCCGCGCCACCGTCGAGGCCAAGCTCGCCTCGCCGCAGTACAATGTCGAGATCATGGTGGTCGCGGCGAAGTAAGGCGCTCCACCGCCGGCGTATGGCCCCGGACTGCGTGCGCGGTCCGGGGCTTTTCATTGCACCACAGCCGCTCATACGCTGATCCTGTCACGCATCACCCAGGTCGGCCCGCAGCCAGCAGGCGATCCGGCGCCACGACTGCTCGAGGACAGCGCGCCCCATGAACAGGCCAAGGTGGCCGCAGGGCTCGGTAGCCCGTTCCAGCCACGCCGGCGGCGTGGCCAGCCGCCCGGCGGTCGCGAGCGCCTGGTCGCGCGGCACGACGACGTCGTCGTCGCCCGCGAGCAGGAAGACCGGCAGGCGGATTTCGCCGAGATCGATCCGCCGCCCCAAGGCGACAAAGCCGCCATTGGCGATCTGGTTCTGCCGGAAAATCCGTTCGGTTACTTCGAGATAATAGGTTCCTGGCAAATCGAGCGTCGCATGGTCCCAGCGCGCGAAACGATCCAACAGCGTGCGAGCCTCGTCCGATCCATCGCCGAGGTCCCGTTGCAGCGCGGCTTCCACATCGTGCCGGCTGATCGGCAGGTTCCAGAGCTTCAGCATGTGCTCGCCGCTGACGAGGCCGTCGTTCTGCCGCACCATCTGTTCGAACGCGGCCTCTGGAAGGGCGGCGACCATCCGCGAGAGATCGGACGGCGTTGAAACGTCGACGGGCGCGCCCACGAGCACGAGCCGCCGCACCTTGCCGGGAAACCGCGCGGCATAGACCAGCGAGAGCCATCCGCCCTGGCAGAGACCGATGAGATCGACCGGCGCGCCGCTCTCGTCGACGGCGACATTGAGGTCGGCGAGATAATTGTCAATCGCGAGCCGCCGCATGGCCGGCGTGGCCGAGCGCCAGTCGGAAACATGGATGCGACCCACGCCGTATTTGTGCAGCGCTTCCACGAGGCTGTGGTCAGGCGCAAAATCGGCGATCAGCGCGCCATGCAGCGCATAGGGCGCGCAGATGAGCACTGGCGGCCGCGCCCCTGTCGGCGAAAACGCGCGCAGCTGCATCGTTTGAAGTTCCAGCGCCACCGTATTCGCCGTGGTCCAGTCGGGCGGCGGCGCCGCCGCGCCGGGAGATACGGGACTTCGATCGGCAAACCACCGCGCGTAGCCCTGCAGCGCGATGCGCGAGGCTTCCAGCGGCCAAAGCCATGCCCTTAGCGCCCAGTCGGCGCCGGCGTGCTGCTCCGGCCGCTTGCTCCGCTCCGCCATGCGATCCGCCGATCTGATCTCCACCATCGGTGGAGCAGCGAGAGGGCCCTCGCTTTGACTTCCATCAATGCCCGAGAGGTGTTGGATGGCTTGTACGCCAAATCCTGCACAAGCCCAGCCCTATTCGGTGAAGGGACCGAGGCTAACGTGGCGAATGTCGCGCCGTTCCCGCGCGCCTCACAGCACAATACAGGATGAATAGCGGTAGCTTGGCAAGTGAACCAGGAACCTGTCCCCGTTCTTGACCGGAAGGGTTGCGGTGAGAAGTTCAATGAAGAGCGTATTGGCGCGATGCACGGAGCGGTGCGCGACATAGACCCATGCCGGTTGAGGGGGTGCAGCATGCGCGCAGGGTTCGAGGTCGATCCGCGTCAGGCTGAACCGCTCCTTGAATCCCGGCTCCCATTCGATCTCCGACGTCGTGTAGTCCGGATTGAGAATGCGCAGCGGGTATTCGAGCTGGAGGTTCAGCGTCCCCCAGCGGTGGACGTCCCTGATGTCGGGAAATTCCCTGACGAGATGATCATATTGCCTGGCGACTGCCGTGGTGGCGAGGCCGATGCCTGAAATCTTCGTGGCTGCAATGGTGAGTGACATCTTCGCTCTCGTCTTCCAGCGCATGACCTCCGAGGTAATCGAGGGACCCGCGCCGGCTTTCTATGTTCCGGACAGTCGATCCACGCTACCCAAGGAGACTCGCATGACCGATGTCAACACGATCGCCCGCAACTATATCGACCTGTGGAACGAGCGGGCCCCCGCGCGCCGCCGCGACATGCTGGCGGAGCACTGGACCAGCGATGCCCGATATGTCGACCCGCTGATGTCGGGCGATGGCCATGACGGCATCGACGCCCTGATCGCGGGCGTGCAGCAGCGCTTTCCGGATTTCCGCTTCCAGTTGATCGGTGAAGCCAACGGCTTCGGCGACCACGTCCGCTTCTCCTGGGGACTGGGCCCCGTCGGCGGCGACAGTCCGATCAAGGGAACGGATTTTGTCGTGCTGAACGAGCGCCGCATCCGCAGCGTCACCGGATTCCTGGATCAAGTCCCAGCGGCGTGAGAGCGACGACGCAGGCGACCGCCGTTCCACGCGATGCCTTCAGGAAGATCCGGGTTACCCGCAGGGACTCCGGGTCGAGCGCGCGGACTCAGGCCGCCCGCACCGAACTGAGGAACTTGCTGACCTCGCGCTTGAGACGGTCGCTTTCGCCGGACAATGACTTTGCCGCGCCGAGCACCTGGCCGGAAGCGGACCCGGTCTCGCTGGCCCCGCGCTGCACATCGGCGATGTTGGCCGACACCTGCTGCGTCCCGTTCGCGGCCTGCTGCACGTTGCGGGAGATTTCCTGGGTCGCCGCGCCCTGCTCCTCGACCGCGGCCGCGATGGTGGAGGCGATCTCCGACATCCGCCCGATGGTGTCGCCGATCTCCTTGATGGCCGCGACCGATTCCTGGGTCGCCGCCTGGATGCCCGAAATCTGCTGGCTGATCTCGCCGGTCGCCTTTGCCGTCTGCTCGGCCAGCGCCTTCACTTCGGACGCCACCACGGCGAAGCCGCGTCCCGCTTCGCCGGCCCGCGCCGCCTCGATGGTGGCATTGAGCGCCAGCAGATTGGTCTGGCCGGCGATGGTGTTGATCAGCTCCACCACGTCGCCGATCCGCGTGGCCGCCCTGGCGAGTTCAGCGACGCGGTCATTGGTCTTCTGCGCCTGGTCCACCGCCTCGTTGGCGATGCGCGCCGAGCCCTGGACCTGGCGGCTGATCTCGTTGACCGAGGAAGCCATCTCTTCGGTCGCGGATGCGACCGACTGCACATTGGTGGAGGCTTCCTCGGAAGCCGCCGCGACCTGGGTGGCGAGTTCCTCCGAACGCTCGGCGGTCGCCGTCAACGTACCGGCGGAGGCTTCCAACTCGGTCGAGGCCCGCGACACGACCTCGACGATCTCGCCGATCATGGCCTCGAAGTCGCTGGTCATCCGATCGACGCGCTGGCCGCGCCGGATCTTGGCATCCGCCTCGACCGCGGCGGCCTCGTCGGCGGCCTTCTGGGCGACCAGGGCATCCTTGAAGACCTGCAGCGAGCCGGCCATCGCACCGATCTCGTCGGCGCGCGCGATCGTCGGAATCGTGACCTCGTGCCGGCCGGCGGCGAGTTCGCCGATCACGCCGGTCAGCGTCGCGAGCGGCATGATCACGCGCCGCCGCAGCATCACGGTGACGCCGGCCAGCACCGCCAGCAGCGCCACCACGGCAAGGCCAGCCAGGGCGAGCAGGGTCAGCGCCGCATCGCGGGCGGCGCCGGCGCGCGCCTCCGCTTCCGCCAACGCGGCGTCGCGGACCACAAAGAAGGCCTGAACCGCCGGAACGATCGTGCCGGCGAGCTGATCGGAGTCGATCGCGTATTGGCCGTCGGCGCGCCCGGCCGCCATCTCCTTGTCGAGCCACGGCGCGACTTTGCCGAAATAGCCGTCGATGGCGTCTTTCATCGCCTTCGCAAGACGCGGCGGGCTGCCGATCTGGTCGACGCCGGCCTCGATCCGCTCGCGATCGAGATCGACACGGCCCTGGGCGCGATCGATGATGGAGATTTCCGCCGGCGTCAGCGGCCGGCGTGTGCTGATCGCAAGCGACATGGTGGCGGCACGCCCGCCCGCCGAGATTCGCAGGTCCTGCGACGTGCGGGCGACATTCAACAGCGCCGTGAGCGACGCATCGGATATCGCAACCTGGTTTTCGAGGCGATTCAGCAACGGCTCGAGAATTCCGACCACCGCGGCAATGCCCGGCAGGAAACCCTTGACCGCCGCAGGATCGCGCCCGCTCATCGGCAGGATCAGCGCACGATCGCTCGCTGCGGTGACCTCGGCCAGCTTCGCCGCCGCCTGGCTGAGCCCCTGAATGATCGCCGCGCCATCGTCAAGCACACCGACCGCCGTCCGCGCCTTGGCGAACGCGGCATCGGCCGCCTTCACGGCCTTTGCCGTGGCCTCCATCTGCGCCGGCGTCGCAGCCGATTCCTGGAACAGCGGTCCAACGTAAGGCGCCCGATAGCCGGCGACATGCTGGCCGACCGCCAGCACCGCGCCATAGGCTTCCACCGTCTTGATCGCCTCGCTCTTGCCGGCAAAGGTGCGGTATTGCGGGACGAGAACCCCGGCGCCGAGGACGACCGCCAGGATCGTCACCGAAAGCATCGATAGCGCAAAGAGACGACCGATCCGCATGTTGTGTTTCCGCTGCGTGAGAGCGCGGTCAATTTATCTGGAACTCGGCTAAGGCGGCCTTAATCGAGGTCTGCGTGCGGGTCGGTAGAACTACGGGAGTGCCGGTGCGGGCCGTCGGGAGTGCAGCAGAATCGTCACCAGCCTTGCCGACACCGCGGCCTGCCAGACCGGATAGAGCAACGACGTCCGGTCGAGGCCGAGCGCATGGTCGAGCGCCAGCAGCGTGCCGGCGAAGGCGCCGGTGGTCAGCATCGGCCACCACGCGGCAGCCACGCGCGGCCCCGCCGGCAGCATGGCGATTCCCAACGCCATCACCGCGGCGCCGACCAGGCCGCCGGTCAACCCGGCCAGCAGATAACGCATGGGCGTCGCAGCACCCGCGGTCTGCGCCTCGATAAAGATCGCCGCGTTCACCGCGCAGACAAAGGCGATCATGGTGATCAGCGTGGCCAGCATCGCCGCCCACAAAGGATTGGCGCTGAAGCGCCGCACCAAAATGCCAACGAGCACGGCATACGGCACCGCGATCAGCGAAATGCGGAGCTGGCCGGGAAAGCCCAGGAGTTGGTCAAGCAGGGATGGCAGTAGCGGGGTGAGAATGCCGGAGGCGACGCCGCCGGCGGCGGCGAGCAGGGTTCGAGGAGTCTCGGAGACAGTGATCGTCTGGGTCAACGATTCACTCCATTTGGCGTTCTCATTCCGCGTCTACACAAGCCTCGGGTGGGAGCATGTTGAGAATGAGCTCTGCGAACACCTTACTCTCTCGATAGGGCGACTTCGTTGACACACCGAGATCGTCATTAGCTGCACGGAGGTGAAGATGGTCCCAGTTTGATTGAAGACTTGCAGCCGTATTCATCGCCGAACTGCGCCCTCGATCATCGTCGAGTTCATAAAAAGTCAGAAAACTACGGCGATCTTTGTTTTCGTCTGCGCTATTCATCGCTGCCCTCATCCGAAGGGCGCGTTGGAGCGGGCGAAGGGAATCGAACCCTCGTATGCAGCTTGGGAAGCTGCCGTTCTACCATTGAACTACGCCCGCGCACGTCCCCAATCCTTAGCCGACCTTGCGGCTGCCGCCAAGCTGTTCCGTAGCCGATTTCGGTCACCGTTAACTTTCCAGGATTTACGGACGCACGTCGCTGTGCCGGTGTTGTCCTCGCGTCCGTTGCCACCGGTTGCATCGCCGTATGCATAGCCCTAAATCTGCGCGATGGACTCCACCACGCTGCTCGAACGCCCGTCGATTTCCGTGTCCGACTTCCGCTGCACGGCGGGGCCGGGCGACAAGCCGTTCGCCGAGCAGCACCGCTGTCACTCGATCTCCTACGTGCGCAAGGGCAGTTTCGGCCTGCACTGCCGTGGCAGGTTCAGCGAACTTGTGGCGGGATCGGTGCTCATCGGCCATCCCGGCGACGAATATACCTGCACCCATGAGCATGTCTGCGGCGACGAATGCCTGTCGTTCTTCCTCGCGCCCGAACTGGTGGACGCGATCGGCGACAGCCGGACGCCCTGGCAGGTCGGCGCCGTGCCGCCGCTCCCGGAACTGGTGGTGCTGGGCGAACTGGCGCAAGCGGCAGCAGATGGCAGCAGCGATGTCGGCCTCGACGAAATCGGCCAGGTGCTGGCAAGCCGCTTTGTCGAGGTGGTTTCCGGCAGCAAACGCAAAACCGGCCCCGACTCCGCGCGCGACCGCCGCCGCGCGGTGGAGACGGCGCTATGGATCGACGCGAACTCGCATCGGCAGATCAATCTGGACGATGCGGCGGCGCGCGCCGGCATCAGCCCGTTCCATTTCCTGCGGCTGTTCTCGCGGACGCTCGGCGTCACACCGCATCAATACCTGGTGCGCGCGCGGCTGCGCCACGCCGCGCGGCGGCTCGCCGACGACGACAGCCCGGTGACCGCCATCGCCTACGACGTCGGCTTTGCAGACCTCTCCAATTTCGTGCGCACGTTCGGCCGCGCCGCCGGCGCCTCGCCGCTGAGATTCCGCCAGGCGTCGCGGGGCGAGCGCAAGATTTTCCAAGAACGGCTGGGCGTACACTAGCTAGATTCTCCAGGCCGCGCGGCTTTTCGCGCTTCTCACCTGGAGGATATCATGTACGACCACATCGGACTGCGCGTCGGAAATCTCGACGCCAGCGTGCGCTTTTATACGGCGGCGCTTGCCCCTCTCGGTTGCGTGCTGTGTTCGCGCGACGAGACCGGCGCCGGCTTCGGACCGAAAGGCGCGCCGGCGCTCTGGCTGCATCTGCACGAGCGATCGGCTGGCTCCGCGGCGCATGTCGCGTTCCGCGCCAAGGATCACGCGGCGGTCCAGCAATTTCATGCCGAAGGTCTGAAAGCGGGCGGACGCGACAATGGCGGCGCCGGACCGCGCGCCGATTACAGCCCGACCTACTACGCGGCGTTCCTGATCGATCCCGACGGCAACAATGTCGAGGCGGTTTGTACGTGAGATTCGACGGCTTCGTGGGATGGGCAAAGGCGCGCTTGCGCCGTGCCCGCCATTCGAGCCTCCATGAACGGATGGTGGGCCCGTCGCTTGCCCGCCTTTGCCCACCCAACAATCTACTGACGCTCCGCGGGCCCCCGACAACCCAACGACAACGGATTAGAACCATGGCCTCCATCCACAAGGAATTTGTCATCGACGCCTCCCCCGATCACGTCTGGGACGCGCTGCGCGATTTCGGCGCGCTGCATACGCGGCTGGCACCGGGCTTTGTCACCGACACCAAACTGGACGGCGATGCTCGCATCGTCAGCTTCAGCAATGGCGCCGTGGCGCGCGAAATCCTGGTCGATTGCGACGACACCAGGCGGCGGCTGGCCTATGCCGTCGTCAGCGAGCGCGTCCGGCAGCACAGCGCTTCTACGCAGGTATTTGCCGAGCCCGACGGGCGCGCCCGCTTCGTATGGATCGTCGATGTACTGCCGAACGAGATCGCGTCCTACATGGATGCGCAGATGGACCTCGGCCTACGCGCGATGCAGAAGGCGCTGGGGCGCGGCGCGGCATGACGCCAACGTGATATTTCGCACAGATCGGGCGAAGCCGCGTCCCTAGCCTCCTCGCATGCGTCCGAACGGCGCCGCGCCCGCGGCGGCGAACGCATGAGGAATCGAAACATGACAGGAATCGACAGGTTGGTCTGTCAGGCGGCGGCGCTGCTTGTGCTGTTCGCCCTGACATTGACGCCGGCCAAGGCGCAATTCGGCGGCGCAGGCGGCGGCCAGGACATGATGACGCAGATGGCGCCGATGCTCGAAATGATGAAAGCCAAGATGGGCAAGAAGCGCTTCGCGGCGCTGATGCAGACCATGGGCCCGATGATGAGCCGCATGCAGGAAAACGGCGGCGGCGGCCTGGGTGGTCTCGGCGGCATGATGGGCGGCGGCATGCCGGGCTTCGGCGGCGGCGGCTATGTACCGGAGGGTTACGGCGTGACCTCCGGCGGCTTCAACGGCGGCGGCTCCAACATCGGCGGCATCGGAGGCGGCGAGTTGATGAGCATGATGCCGCAAATGATGAGCCTCGCCAATATCGGCGGCGGTCGGCACGGCAGGCGTCACAAAAAACGGTAACCGGACGTCGTCATGCCGGGTCCGGTGCTGCGCACCGCCCGCAAACGGCAACTCACGGCAGCGCCGGCCGCACCGCCGCGGCCGCCGGCGGATTCGGCTCCCACCGCGTCAGCAGCACGCTGACGCAGGAGAGCAAGCCGAGCAGCACCATCGAGGCGGCCGTCAGCAGGAAGAAACCCTGCGCGGTCGCGTCCTGCGTCGTCAGCCACCAGCCGCCGGCGCCGATGAACAGCAGCCGCGCGGTCTGCGCCAGCACCGGGCCAATCACCTTGGCCGCGCCTTGCGACGAGAAATAGCAGGTCGTGGAGAGGCCGAGAAATGCATACATCGGCGCCGCCGTCGCCAGATATTGCCGGCTCGCGGCGCGCACGCTCGCATCGTCGGTGAAGAGATTGACCCAGAGGTCGGGAAATATCGCGATGAAGGTCGCGCCGGCCCCGACTGACGCGAAAGCGACCAGTCCGGCGACCCAGCAGATCCGGCGGGCGCGGGCGATGCGCTGCGCACCGATCGCCATTCCGACCATCGGTACGGTGGATATCCCGACCGCGAACGCGATCGAGGTCAGCATGAACTCGAGCCGTGCACCAATGCCGTAGCCGGCGAGGATCTCGGTGCCGAAGCGCGCCAGCATGTGGGTGAAAATGCTGATGGTCAAAACCGACTGCAGCGGAAAGAAGCAGGCGATAGCGCCGACCTTGAGGATGTCGAACAGCATCGCCCACCGGATCCGCAGGCCGCGGATTTTCGGGATCACCCGGGCGCGGCCCGAGAACAGGAACCAGGACATCACGGAGATGCTGATCAGCCAGGCGATCAACGTACCCGCCGCGACGCCGCGCATGCCGAATTGCGGGATCGGGCCGAGACCAAGGCCGAGCGAGCCGCCGAGGATGATCTGGCAGGCCGACGACGACAGCATCAGCAGCGACGGCAGCTTCATGTTGCCGGTGCCGCGCAAGATGCCCGACATCGTGTTCATCAGCCACGGCACGACGGCGCCGCCGAAGAAGATCTGCGTATAGGCGACCGCCTGGGTCAGCACATTGCCGCGCCCGCCGAGCAGTTCGAGCAGTGCGGGGCCGAAGACCAGCATGCCGAGCATGAAGGTGAGGCCGAAGCACAGCCCGATCAGCAGCGCATGCGACGCCAGCGTCGAGGCACGGTCGACATCGCCGGCGCCGAGCGCGCGCGCGATCGCCGAGGCTACGCCGCCGCCCATGGCCCCACCCGACATCGTCATCGTCAGGATCACGGTCGGGAAGACCAGCGCCATCGCGGCCAGCGCCTCGACACCGAGCCGGCCGATATACGACGTTTCCGCGATCACCACGCAGGTGCCGGCGGTCAGTGCGATCACGTTCGGCCAGGCCAGCCACAGCAACGTGCGCAAGATCGGACCGTCGAGCAGCGCGTTCTTCGCCGGCGCTTTAGGCGGAAGCGGCAATTCATCCGCGTCGACGGGAATTTCGGCAACGCCGAGATCGGACATTTCAGCTCCCCCGCGCGTGGATTTTGGCGGCCACGGCGCGGCTGCTTCCTAGCATGGCCGGCCGCGATTCCGCGTGCGAATGGCGCAAGGGGGGCCTGCGCGATTGCAGGCGGGTCCCGGATGCGCGGGACAGGCCGGCTACGGCCGTCATTTCACGGGGAATTCATGTCGGGCGCCAGAACGTTTGGGCCCAGCGCGCATTGGTCAATCCGCACCTGAGGAATCCCGCCATGCGCCACAAACTTCTTCTCGCAGCTTGCGTCACCGCGCTGGCGCTGCCGCTTGCCGCCTGCAACGACCCCAAAGACACCGCCACCGTGGCGCAGAGCTATGGCCCCTCGCCCAAATTGCCGCCGCCGGAACATTCGTGGTTTCCGACGGTCGATATCGCCTCCGCCAGCCGCTGGCCCGACGGCGCCAAGCCGGTCGCGGCCAACGGCATGAGGGTCACGGCGTTTGCGACCGGGCTCTCGCATCCCCGCACCGTCTACACATTGCCGAACGGCGACGTGCTGGTCGCCGAGAGCAACGCCCCTCCGAAGCCGGACGACGGCAAGGGCATCAAGGGTTTCTTCTTCAAGCAGGCGCAGAAATGGGCGGGCGCAGGCGTGCCGAGCGCCAACCGCATCACGCTGCTGCGCGATGCGGACGGCGACGGCACGGCCGAGACCCGCAGTGTCTTCCTGAGCGGCCTCAATTCGCCGTTCGGCATGGTGCTGGTCGGCGAGGATTTCTACGTCGCCAATTCCGACGCGATCGTGAAATTCCCCTACCACGAGGGTGACACCAGGATCACCGCGCCCGGGGTCAAGCTGGCGGATCTGCCTGCCGGCACCATCAATCACCACTGGACCAAGGATCTCACGGCGAGCCCGGACGGCACCAAGCTGTATGCGACCGTCGGCTCCAACAGCAATGTCGGCGAGAACGGCGTCGAGGCCGAGAAGGATCGCGCGGCCGTGCTGGAAGTTGATCGCAACAGCGGAAAATGGCGCGTCTTCGCTTCCGGCCTGCGCAATCCGAACGGCCCGGCCTTTCATCCGACCAGCGGCGAGCTTTGGGTCGTGGTCAACGAGCGCGACGAACTCGGTAACGACCTCGTTCCGGATTACATGACGTCCGTGAAGGACGGGGCATTCTATGGCTGGCCGTACAGCTATTACGGCGATCACGTCGACACCCGGGTCACGCCGCAGCGTCCCGATCTCGTCCAGAAAGCCATCGCACCGGACTATGCGCTCGGCGCGCATACCGCCTCGCTCGGGCTCGTCTTCAATGACGGCAAGCTGTTTCCCGGAGAAATGAAGGACGGCGCCTTCATCGGCCAGCATGGTTCGTGGAATCGAAAGCCCCGCGCCGGCTACAAGGTGATCTTCGTTCCGTTCAAGGACGGCAAGCCGGCGGGTGCGCCGCAGGACGTGCTGACCGGCTTCCTCAACGACAAGGGGGACGCGCAGGGCCGGCCGGTCGGTGTGCGGCTCGACAGGCAGGGCGCATTGCTGGTCGCCGACGACGTCGGCAATACGATCTGGCGCGTCACACCGATCACGACGTCGGCGGCGCGGTAGACAACGCCTGAATTCAGACGGCTTTGCCGACGACGGCACCGATCCCGGCCGTCAGCGCCATTGCGAAGGCGCCCCAGAACGTCACGCGAACGGTCGGTTTGAGCAGTCCGGCGCCTCCGGCCTTGGCGCCGATCGCGCCGAGCAGCGCCAGAAACAGCAGCGAGCCCGCCGAGACAACCGGGATCAGCACGTGGGACGGCGAGACCAGCACAAGCCCGAGCGGTGCCGCCGCACCGACGGAAAAGGTCGCCGCCGACGCCAGCGCGGCCTGAACCGGACGGGCCGTGGTGATCTCGGAAATGCCGAGTTCGTCCCGCGCATGCGCGCCCAGGGCGTCCCTGGCCATCAACTGCCCTGCGACGTCGCGGGCCAAGCGTTCCTCGACGCCGCGCGCGACATAGAGTTGGGCCAGTTCTTCCTGCTCGGAAGCCGGATCGTCCGCCAGCTCACGCTTCTCCCGGGCGAGATCGGCATGCTCGGTGTCGGATTGCGAACTGACCGATACATACTCGCCCGCCGCCATCGACATCGCGCCCGCAACGAGACCGGCAACGCCGGTCAACAGAATATCGCCACGGGAGGCCGCCGCCGATGCCACGCCCAGTATCAGGCTGGCGGTCGATATGATGCCGTCGTTGGCGCCAAGAACGGCCGCTCTCAGCCAGCCGATGCGGTCAACGAGGTGGCTCTCGCGATGAAGACGACTCATTCCACGATCCTTCCTGCGGCGGAGAAGTTGGCACCCTAACTTCCATCGCGACCCCCGCCAGCTTCGCAAAACGTCTGGCGCTCGACAATGATCTGAAGCAATACCTCTCGATCGCCGTCGTGATCCAAGTCAGGTCAGGCCGCCGCGGAGGCCCGCCGCGGCACGTACCGGTGAATCTTCCGCGAACAGGTAGGACATGTCCGATTTCCCGTCCGTGCTTTTGAACATCGTGACGGCGCTCGGCATCGGGCTGCTGATCGGCGCCGAACGGGAACGGCGCAAGGGAGGGGGGCCCTCCCGCGCCCCGGCGGGAATACGGACCTTCACTGCCGCCTCGCTTGCCGGCGCCATCAGTATCACGGCAGGCGGCGCCATGACGCTGGCCGCAACCGTCGCCAGCGTAGCGGCGCTGACCGCCGTCGCATACGTTCGATCCCGCGGCGACGATCCCGGCCTCACCACCGAAATAGCGCTGATCCTGACCGCGTTGCTGGGCGGCCTCGCGATGTTGCGGCCTGCCCTTTCTGCGGGTATGGCGGTCGGCCTCGCTGCCCTGCTCGCGGCGCGGACGCCGCTGCATCATTTCGTCCGTTCCGTGCTGTCGGAGAGTGAGGTGAACGACGCGCTGATATTCGCCGGCGCGACCCTGGTGGTGCTTCCGCTGCTGCCCGACCGGGCGATCGGACCGTACGGCGCGCTGAATCCACGCTCGATCTGGATCGTCGTCATTCTGGTGATGGCCATCAGCGCCGCGGGGTACATCCTCGTTCGCGCCCTCGGTGCGCGGTTTGGACTTCCGGCTGCCGGCCTCGCCTCCGGCTTCGTGTCGAGCGCCGCGACCATCGGCGCCATGGGTGCGCGGGCCCGCAAGAGCCCCGATGTCATCAGTGCCGCCGTCGCCGGCGCCGCGCTTTCCACCGTCGCCACCATCGTTCAGTTGGGCCTGGTGCTGGCGGCGACCAGCCCGGCAACCTTCCGCGCGCTATCGATACCGCTGATCCTCGCGGCCATGGCCGCCATCGCCTACGGCGCGACCTTCACGGCATGGGCCTTGCGGGAGGCGGAGACGCCGGATCCACGGCCGGGAAAGGCGTTCAGCCTTCCGGCCGCGCTGACATTTGCCCTGATGCTGTCGACCATCCTGATCGCCTCGGCGGCGTTGCGGGAGTGGTTCGGCGAGACCGGCGCCATCGTGGCCGCGGCCGTGGCCGGCTTCGTCGATACGCATTCGGCCGCCATCGCCATCGCCTCGCTGGTGGCATCCGGCAAGATGACGGCCGTCGACGCCGTGTTTCCCGTCCTTGCCGGGCTCTCGACCAATACCATCAGCAAGATCGTTTTTGCCTGGAGCGGCGGTGGCCGCTCGTTCGCGCTGCGGCTGATTCCAGGCTTGGTCCTGGTCGCCGGCGCCGCGTGGGCCGGCGCATTGCTGATGCGATCGCCCGTCTTCCCCGCTTTGCTGTCGTTCACACCCTGAAATGCTTGGAGAGCTTCAGGCCCTGCGCCTGGTAGTTCGAGCCGATACGCTGTCCGTACATGGCATCGGGCCGCGCCAGCATCTTTTCATAGACCAGCCGGCCGACGATCTGACCGTGTTCGAGGATGAACGGCACCTCGCGTGAGCGCACTTCGAGCACGGCGCGCGCGCCCTTGCCGCCGGCACCGGCATAGCCGAATCCAGGGTCGAAGAAGCCGGCATAATGCACGCGGAATTCGCCGACCAGGGGATCGAACGGCACCATCTCGGCGGCGTAGTCCGGCGGCACCTGCACAGCCTCCTTCGAGGCCAGGATGTAGAATTCGCCGGGATCGAGGATCAAGCTGCCGTCCGGCCGCGCCGGGATCGGCTCCCAGAATTCGTCGACCGCATAGCCGCCGCGGCGGTCGATATCGACCACGCCGGTGTGGCGCTTGGCGCGGTAGCCGACAAAGCCGCTGGCCTTCTCGCCTGAGAGGTCGACCGACAGCGCTACGCCGTTGGCGAGGTCGGCATCGTCGATATCGACCAGCCGCTCGGCGTCATGCAGCGCATCGAGTTCGTCGGCATCGAGGATGGCGTCGCCGGTGCGGAAGCGCACCTGGGACAGCCGCGAGCCCTCGCGCAGCAGCACCGGGAATGTCTTCGGGCTGATCTCGGCATAGAGCGGGCCGTGATAGCCGGCGCCGATCATGTCGAAGCGGCGCGTACCGTCGGCGATCACGCGGGTGAACACGTCGAGCCGTCCGGTCGAGCTCTTCGGATTGGCGGCCGCGATGATCTCCGGCGGCAGCGCCAGGCTTTCCAGCAGCGGAACGATGTAGACGCAATTGGTCTCCAGAACCGCGCCGTCGGAAAGATCGATTTCGTGCAGCTTCAGTTCGTCGATGCGCTCGGCGACGGTGGAGTCGGGGCCGGGCAGGAAACTCGCGCGCACCCGGTAGGCGATGCTGCCGAGACGCAGGTCGAGGCTGGCCGGCTGGATCTGGCTTTCGACGAAGTCGTATTCGGGCAGGATCAGGCCCGCATCCGCCATCGCCGCGATCATGCGGTCGGGCAGGATCCCGTTGGCGTCGGGCGGGAGCGTGAACGGCACGGCGCTATCCTTAACAAAGCCCAAACAGCATCCAGACCGCGGAAATATGGGCTTTCAGGGGTTATCCGAAGGCCGCCTTGACGGGAAGGGCGGGAGGGAATATCACCCTGACTTATCCCGTGGTGATTTGAGCCGGCCGGCTTGCAGCCACGTTAAATAAATCGCTAAACAGGCCGGGGACACGTGTGATCCCGGCCTGTGGAAATTTTTCCAGGCCGGTTTTTTGTGACCATTTTCCAAAGATGGTCGCGACGGAGGTCACATGTCTGAGACTACCAAGCGCTACCGTCCCGAAACCAGGCTGGTGCATGCCGGCGCCCTGCGCTCGCAATATGGCGAGACCTCCGAGGCGCTGTTCCTGACGCAAGGCTTCATCTACGACACCGCCGAGCAATGCGAGGAGCGGTTCAAGGGCGGCGACCCGGGCTTTCTCTATTCGCGCTTCTCCAATCCCAACATCGCGATGTTCGAGCGCCGCATGATCGAGCTCGAAGGCGCCGAAGCGGCGCGCGCGACCGCGACCGGCATGGCGGCGGTGACCACTGCGGTGCTCGCGCCGCTGAAGGCCGGCGACCATGTGGTGGCGTCCAAGGCGATGTTCGGCTCCTGCCGTTACGTGGTCGAGGATCTGCTGCCGCGCTACGGCATCCAGTCGACGCTGGTCGACGGGCTCGACCTCGGCCAATGGCAGCGCGCGATGCGGCCGAACACCAGGACCTGCTTCCTGGAGAGCCCGACCAACCCGACGCTCGACGTGCTCGACATCCAGTCGATCGCCGAGATCGCGCACAAGGGCGGCGCGCGGCTCATCGTCGACAACGTGTTCGCGACCCCGATCTGGCAGAGTCCGCTGTCGCTCGGCGCCGACGTCGTGGTCTATTCCGCGACCAAGCATATCGACGGCCAGGGCCGCTGCCTCGGCGGCATCATCCTGTCGTCGGAAGCGTTCATCGCCGAGCACATTCATAACTTCATGCGCCAGACCGGCCCGTCGATGTCGCCGTTCAACGCCTGGGTGCTGTTGAAGGGGCTGGAGACGCTCAGCGTCCGTGTCCGGGCGCAGACGGAGACAGCGGCGAAGGTGGCGGACGCGCTCGCCAAGCATCCAAAAATTTCCCGGCTGATCTATCCGGGTCGCTCGGACCATCCGCAGGCGGAAGTGGTGAAGAAGCAGATGCGCGCCGGTTCGACGCTGATCGGCTTCGAGCTCAAGGGTGGCAAGCAAGCCGCCTTCCGCTGTCTCAACGCGCTGCAAGTCTCGCGCATCTCCAACAATCTCGGAGACGCCAAGAGCCTCGTCACGCATCCCGCGACGACCACGCACCAGCGCCTGACACCGGAGGCGCGCGCCGAACTTGGCATCAGCGAAGGCTTTATCCGCTTCTCCGCCGGGCTCGAGCATGTCGACGACCTGATCGAGGATTTCGAGCAGGCGCTGGAGAAGGCGTGAGTGCTTGCTTTCACCCGCCCCTTGATGGGCGGGTGGGAAAGAAAACATGCAAAACAACCCCATGCACAGTAGCCGAGAGTGATCTCATCCTGCCAACGCCAAAAATGAAAGAGGTGTTTAGACACCTTCAACACTTTAAGCAGCGAGTGCTCGCGCGCCCGCCTCACGCAACAGAATAGTAATTCGCAATCTTGCTGTCATACAGAGATTTGACCGACACGGCCGCCCCGATTGCCTCGCGTACGGATTGATCAGCCAAGTTGAGAACCCGAAATGTCTCTCCAACTTTTGCGATTGCATCCACGCGGCGGTAGCTGCCAACATTCGCTTCCGCGTACTTTGCCAACCCCTTTAGCTTCGGGAGGGCGTCTGCAAGATGAATTCCGTGTGGATCGACAATGTCCGCAACGATGCAGCCGTCGGCCTGCTTTGAGAAAAAGACGAAGTCCGGTCGAACAATTTTAACTTCGTCACCGTCTTCGTATGTCACTCCAAGAGAGTCTTGGCTGGCCCGATCTGGGTTACGATACCAAGCAATGACCCCCTCACGCTTCAATTCGGCCAGGACAACCGCACCCTCCCACGAGTTGAAGGCCTCAGGAAATAGGCCGTCGCTGTCGCATAGGAGGTGCTTCTCATAGCGGGGGATCTCAATCTCGTTGCCATTTGGCTCGCGGGCAGTAGTGGGTTGCATCCAAGTGTTCGGGCGCGCAAGATCAACATCCATGGGATGAGCGCTCATTTCCCTAATTTGCCGATAAACCTCTTGACGCTCGTCTGTCAGTTTCTTGATTGCGCTGTTGTACTTGGTCAGCCACTCGTTGGCCAACTTCTCGGCTTCGGCGTCGAGGTAGTCTTTGATCGGCGGCACCAAACCGAGTGCTGCAACAACGATATGGGCCTCAATGAGGGCCTCCTCTTCGTCATCACCACCTGCCTGCGCTGCAAGATGCTCGCTGTAGGTTGTCGCCAGATCGGGGCTGATGATACGCCCTGCACGCTTGTAAGCATCTTCGATCACGACATAGTCCGCGACTTCCAAGAAGTCGTCGAACGTCATGGCGTTAGTCTGCACGTCGGTCCTAAGGGACTTACCCTCCACCTCAAGAACCGACTGTCGAGCCTTTTTGATTTCCTGCTCGTATTGGGTCTGCGCACCGTCCAGTACCTTATGCAGTGCGGCGTGAGCCTTTTTGCCGGCGTCTGGAAGAAGGTCATCCGCTGCCAGTTCGTGCGCTAGCGCCGTGAGCCGCTTGACCGGGCGAGACTGTCGCTTCGGTAAGGTCTGCGAGGGCAGGGAAAGCAGCTTTGTCCAGACTTGCTCAGGAATGGCAGGATTGGGCTTCATTTCGTGGGGGCTGATCAGGATACGGCGGATCGGCAAATCTTCGCCGCTTTCGCCGCCGGACATCAGGGCATTGACGACCTCAAGCACCGACTTCTTGTCGAACCGGGGCAGAAGACAATCGACGGAATTCAGCCGGTCGTTGCCCGCAATACGACGGGCAAGCGGTGTTCTCACCATACGGCCAAGAAGCTGGGTGATGTGTGTCTTGTCCGTCGCAGCGCGGAATGACACCATGACTTCCGCGCGCGGGCAATCCCAGCCTGTGCTGACGGCGTCCTTCGCGATTAGGATGCGAACCCACGTCGATTCCTGAACGCGTTGTGGCTCGATATAGGGCACCGAATGGCTGCCGAATGTCTCATTCTTGTGTTCACCAAAGACGTTTGCCACACTGTCTTGCGGCAGATCGGGCCATCGCTCGAATATCGTGTCGAGCGCTTGGCCTATCTGGTTATGATCCGGCGAATTGGGTACCTGCAAAACCATGAGCGGCAGCACGATTGCTGCATCGTCCTGCTGCTTGACGTACTCTGTCCAAGCCTCGGATATTTCCTTCAGCTTGTCGGTGCCACGGCGCAAGAGGACGGTTGAGAAGTCGCCCGTATCGTCTGGCACATCAAGAATGATCGCGTCCTTCAGAAGGCCGGAATCCTGAACCTTCTTAGAATCGACAACGACGTTGGAAAGCGTATCGCGTCCTTTTGCTCCTTCCATCGCTTTGTTGAAGCGATCAACAGTGGCGGAAATGCCCCAGACAATGGGAACGCCAGGGACAGAGCCTGTGCCATTGATAAGCTGTTTGACGATGGTGGGCTTGCTATCCCCGTTCGTCGCCCTGCTTTCCTTCATCCCCCGATGGGCTTCATCGAGAACAAGGTAGAGCGTCAGATCCGGATTTTCGATTGTGTTCTGAATAATATCCCAGATAGTGAAGGAGCGCATGTCCGGCATGATCCGGAGTTGGCCGTCATCCTTATTGGTGCCTATGTCGCCTGCGTCGTGGCCACGCACGAGAAGGCTGTTCTTACTGAGCTTCTGGGTGTTGAGGAAATAAACCTTTCCCGGTGCAAGGCTTTCGCGATTGAAGGTGCTCTCAATCGTCACAAAGTCTGAGATGGTAAGCTTGTCGGACGCCTCTTGCAGTCTCCAGAGCGATTGCACATTCAAAGATGGGTCGTCGCTGAACCAGATGACCACTGCGCCCGGATCGGCCTCAAAGTTGAAGTCGTCGTTTCCGTAGAACAGCGCCTCGAACACAGCGGCAGCCATGACCGTTTTGCCCGCACCGGTGGTGGCAGTGAGAGAAAAAGCATGCTTGCCGTCTTCTTCGTGCCAGCGCTTGCGCGCTTTCTTCAGTCGGTCCAGAACGTCTTTGACGGCATCTTCCTGATAATCTTTGAGCGTGAATTTCATACCTTACCGCCCCATCGAGAATCGGAAGTTGATGAGATAGGATTCGTAAAGTCGTACCGGCTCAACGGTTTCTGGGAGGCGGCGGACAACAGATTGAAAGCGGCGCTCATCATCAGTAACGACATAGGCAATGCGAACCGCTTCCTTGGCTTCTATGGCTTTGCAGAAGACTGCCGCCTTATCGAGATCAATCAACAAGCCATAGGTGTCAGCCAATTCCCAGCACTTCGTAGGGATTTTTTGGATTCTCCGCCCCTCACTTCCTGCCCTCATCCACAAAAGCGGTGCGATGCGCTCAAAGGCGCGGTTGTGGCTGACAGCAACAGGCGTCTCATAGGTCAGTGTGAAGAACTCGGCGTTCTCCTCAAACCCTTCAGCCATCGGGAATTTGTCAGTGAACTTGTATTCGCCTTCAATGTCTTTGCCGTCTGGCCTCTTGCCGATGATCGCTGCTTGGATGCGGGGCTTTGTTATGTAGTCGCAGATGCCCCACTTTTCCCATTCAGCATCGCCCGGACGGAGCCCACTCCTCCTAAGTTTTGCCAGCTCTTCAGCAGCAACCTCATTGTTCGTGACCGAGATACATTGTCGGCGTCCATCATCCTGACGATTAAGGCGCATAACAGCATTGGCGGTAGTTCCGGAGCCTGCGAAGAAGTCGAGAACTGTCGCGTTCGGCTTGTCGGAAAGATAGAGCCTAAGGCAGTCTTCAACTGCGTGGAGACTTTTAGGGAAAGGAAAGGCACGTTCGCCAATCATTGATTTTAGCAGATCGGTTCCGTAAATTTCGGCATTGTGCGAAGGACGGTTCCAAGTAGAAATCGGCATTTTAATTTTGCTTTGAACGTATTCAGCGATGACGCTGCCATCCGGCTTATTACCAACCACGATGGCCTTTCCTGACTCGATGTCTTTTATGCGACCTGACGTGAGGTATAAAATTTCATATTGCTGCGGTTTGCTTGGCGTGCTGTTGCCTACACGCACGAATCCCTTACTCAATAAATTTGCCAGTGACGGTGCGGTGAGGCCCCAGTTCATCTCTGTACCGTCGTCGCGCACGGGAAAAACAGAGGTACACCCTGCGATCGAAGGGGCTGAATTTCGGTCCACTTCAGGGGGTAGCGGGTCGCCGATTTTTTTTATCTTACCGCGTGCGCTAACATAGATTGGGAAGAATTGACCGGTTCCACCCTTTTTCGTTCCACGCGCTGAGGTTAAGTCACTTCTTCGGAGCGTTCTCCACGCTATACTTGAACCGGTTCCGAAGTCTTCGTCTGGCTCACCCAAGACACGCGCGCTTCCGAATGCGAGGAAATAAAGATACTCTTCACATCGAGCAAACTCCCCTAACCGGTATTTGCCACGAGGATTGATAACGGTCGTGATCATTTCCTGCTTTGCGTCCGGAAAGACCTGCTCGAGCAATAAACCTAGGCGCGCAAATTCCTTGTCATCAATTGCAACAATTAAAACGCTATTTGAGGGTTTCAGCAACTCCTTAGCGACCTGTAGCCGTCGCTCCATCATCGCTAGCCATTTTGAATGCCTGTAGAGGTCTTCCCTTTCAACGTAGTCATTGTTGTATTTCCAATCTTTAGCACCTGAATTGTAGGGCGGATCGATATAGATCGCATCGATCTTTCCACGGTGCGTGAAAGTCAACGCTTCCAAAACGTGGAAATTCTCGCCGTTTATGACTGTGTGAAAAGGTTTGTCATCGCCGCGCTCTACCTTTCCGGTGCTGACAAGCCCTGGGTAGATGTAGTCCTTGAATTCCGCCACGACGATAAGATCTTCGACTGCCATCTGCTGGCGTTCAGTCTCAATGGTATCAATCAACTCTATTTGGGCGACATTCTTTCCGTCGATTCTCTCAAGCTTGAGAACTTTCCAAAGACGTTGGTCACCTTTGGCGGTCGATCCTCTGGGGCACAGGATGCGAACCCTGTCGCCCTTGCGAACCTGTCTCCCCGCCAGTTCCACACTCTCCGGGCGATGGCGTTCGAAGTTCAGCCCGAAAGAGCGGCGCGATGAGAGGACTTTGAATTCCCGCTCTAGCTCGTGCGCTAAGGCAGGGTCTTTCGCCTTCGCCTGCGCCAATAGATCAGTAAGCCGAGACAACCAGAAACTCCTTCGAGTCAAACATTCTCGTTCCAAATCGGTCGGATTTGAAATCCTATCTCATCGTTGTCAGACTCCCCACGATTGGGACAACATTTCCTCGTATAATTTCCCGATGTGGCGTCCGCTATTGGTCAGTCGCTTAGCGACGGCTTCGTTACCAAGTCGCGCTCAATCCTTAGCACGCCCAAAGCGGATGAAACTCAGAGAACAGAAGCTTAGTGGCCTATCGACGCTGTCCCGAAACTTATTCAATTACATGGTGGACCAAGCGATTTCAACCTGCGCGCGATCTATCGGGAAATAGGATGACGCGGTGTTTCTTCTGTCTACTGGCGCGCCAACATTCTCGAGACGCGGCTGACGCCGCTCCTCAGCGTGAGGGTCGACAACTGACCGCGCAATGCCGCCGTTCGGCTTGCCTACATCGGCCGATACGCCCGCACATCCGCGGGCACGTGCACGCCGAGCTTGATCTGGCCGACCGAGCGAATGATGTCGTCGCCGAGCAATTGCGCGAAGCAGGCATAGCCCCAGTCGCTCATATGCAGGCCGTCGGAGATCACGAAATTCTCGATCGGAATCGACTGACCCTCGTGCCAGTCCTTCATGACCGCGAAACGCGGGAACACGCCGATCTTGCGAAGCTCGGCGACCCTGTTGAGCAGGTTCATCATCTTGCCCGCGCTCTCGGCATGCTCATTGACCCGCGGCGAATATTGCGGATCGATCAGCACGACGTCGGCGCCCACTGCCTGAATGCGCGCGATGCCTTCATCGACGAGTTTGGCGGTCTCGCCAGGATCGAGGTTGCGCAGCACCGCGTTGGTGCCGACCTGCCAGATCACCAGGTCCGGCCGCAGGTCGATGACGGCGGTCTGCAGGCGCTTCATCATTTCGGGCGCGTCCTCGCCGCCCTTGCCGGCATTGATCACAGTGATGTCGGCGGTCGGATACTTGCGGCGCAACTGCGCGGCGAGGCGATGAGGATAAGTGAACTCCGGCGAGGTGGAGCCGTATCCCTGGGTCGATGAGGAGCCGAACGCGACGATCACCACCGGCTCGCCCGCGATCAGCCGGTTCGCCACATGCGGCAACGATCCCATGCGCTTGTTGACGCCCTTCAGCGGCTGGCATGGCACGCGGCTGAAGATGTCGCCGGTCGATTTGGCGACTTCCTTGGCCTTGTCGATCGCCCTGCCGGCGACGCCCTTCTGGGCGGTCGGATCGACGGCCGCGGTCGTGGCCTGCGGCGCGGAGTTCTCCGCGACCGGCTTCGGCTCGGTGGTGTTGGCGGATTTGGCGTTAGCGGACAGGGCGGCCTGCTGGGCCGGCGCCTGCGCGCGCACCGGCGATGTCGCGACGGGCATGATCAACGCGAGCGCCGCGGCGCAGGCGATCGGCCATGTCGACAACCAAAAAGGGGGGTGACGACTCATTAAGACTGATTCCTAATTCTGCTGCGCCGGGTCGAGGCGGGCGGCGTCGAAGACGAATTTCGACAGCGCGCGGCCGAGGCAGGCATGGACGCGCTTGGCCATGTCATTGCCATGGAACGTGCTGAACAGGTCAAAATCTCCGGCGTCGTTCCAATGACGCATGATGCCGAACCGGTCGAACAAGGGAACGGAGTACTGCTGCGCTACCGCGCGCATATTATCTAGGTACGGCGGCGCGGAAATCATCGTCTCCGTGCGCGGACTGTACTGCAGATTGATCAAAACCACGTCGGCCCCCGCCCTTTGCAGTGCAGCAACCCCCTCCCCGACCGCCCCGCGAAAATCGTCGGGATCGACGGATCGCATGGCATCGACGGTTCCGGTCTGCCAGACCACCAAGGTAGGCTTTTTTGCTTCCACCAGCTTAACGAGGATGGCGTCGGTTTCCTCGGCGGTCTTGCCGCCCTGGAGTTCTACCGAGAGTTCGACGGGGGTTGACGGCAACCGCTGCTTCAGCGCGGCGAGCAGCCTGGCCGGATAGGCGCTGTCGGCCGAGGAGGGAATGGTGGAGGAGCGGCTGCCGACCACCAGGATATTCAGCGGCCGGCCGCCCTTCACCGCCTCGTAGACCTTTGGAAGCTGGCTGTCGGTGCTCAGGAGATAGGCCGGCACCTCGCAGGCCTGGGGCTGGGCCTGAGGTACAGCTTGAGAGGCGTCCTGGGCATGCGCCGGAGCGGCCGTCGCGAGGCCGGCGAACAGGGACAGGGCCAGTAGGGCTCCGGAACCGGGCCTCATACGCTGCCTCCAGCCAGATCGGCATTGACCGTGCGCTTGGCCTTGGACGCATCCTTGTCGGCCGAATGCTTGTACCACGAAATCACCCAGGCGACGCCCCACATGATGAGGATTCCGGTCAGGCTGACCAGGGCGTGCGTGAAAGCCCCTCCGCCGACTTCGGCCAGCACGAAATGGCCCGCGAAGGCCAGAAAGATGCCCAGGCAGAATATCTCAAGGGAATGCTGTCCGCACAGGATCAAAGGTCGCAGCCAGCGCGATTTCAGCCCTGGCCAATCCCTGGGCAGGAAGCGCACGGTGAGGGCGGCGAGCGCCAGAAAATGGGCAAACCGCAGCACGTCCAGGTCAGTCTTGGTGATCGGGTACATCCACTGTTCCAGCCGCTTCGGCATCAGGAAGCTGATCTGCGGGATGTGCCACGTCAACGTGACGAAGAACGCGAACACGAGGTAGACGATGCAGAGCCACAGCGTGACCGGCGACGACAGGATGCGCGACATCCGCACCGCGCCGCCGAGCGCGCACCAGGCGCCGAACACGAACAGCAATTGCCAGGCGAACGGGTTGAAGATCCAGAACCCGCCCGGATAGGCGGTCAGGTACCAGTCGAACTGCCAGGTCAGCGCGTACAGCAGCACCGACAGGCCAAGCGTCACATCCGGCCGCCACTTCATCAGCCACAGGATCACAGGGAGGAACAGCATCAGCACGATGTAGAGCGGCAGCACGTCCATGTTGACCGGACGAAACCGCAACAGCAGTGCCTGAACGATGGTCACGTCAGGCTGCTTGAGGAAATCCATGATACCCATTTCCTCGCTGTACAGCGGGTTCTCGAAACGGGTCGCGACATAGGAAATCTCCGCCAGGAAGATCGTGAACAGGAACACGTGGGCGACGTAGATCTGCCAGACCCGCCGCATGATGCGCGCGCTCGCCACCACGAAGCCGCGCTCCAGCATGGCGCGGCCATAAACGAAGGCGGCGGTGTAGCCCGAGATGAAGATGAAGATTTCGGTGGCGTCGGAAAATCCGTAGTTGCGGATCGTGAACCAGGTCAGGATATTGGCCGGCAAATGATCGACGAAGATCAGCCACAGCGCCATGCCGCGAAACAGATCGAGCCGCAATTCGCGCTCGCCGGCGACCGGCAGCGTGATCGCCGGCGCGGAGACGGCCGCGATCCTGCCATCGCTGGCCGCGGCCTTGCTGTCGCTGCGGGGCGTTGCGGCGACGGGATCGGCAATGGACGACATCTGGCACCGTTGGTCTGGCTATTGCGCGTGCACGGTCCGGAGCGGATCATATCGGCCCGCCCCCCGCACGCAAGGTACGCAAACAGATACGGAGCGTGGACGCGCACGGGTGCGCACTAGGGTCCAGACTCAATTGATCCAGTAGGCGACGATAGCTGCGAGGTGGATGGCGGCCAAGAAATTTCGGGCAAGTTTGTCATAGCGGGTTGCGACACGCCTGAAGTCCTTGAGGCG
>JAESFG010000231.1_pt1 | contig 140187 bp, 85 predicted proteins | sample 9269371 | NCBI WGS metagenome assembly JAESFG01 (sample SAMN14506227, study PRJNA617093) | algae metagenome | isolation source: Aetokthonos hydrillicola CCALA 1050 (B3-Florida) and co-occurring... | place: USA: South Carolina | collected 2013-01-01 | reverse complement strand
CGCAACTGCTGACGAACCTGCCCGACGCCCCGATGAGCACGCTGGACGAGTGGCTCCCGGACCAATGGAAGGCCGTGAACCCGGAACCGATGCCGATCGCCGAGGTGTAGTTCACGGATCGCTTACGAAGCCTCATGCTGGTGCCGCAACATCAGGCATGCCAGCTGCCGAATTCACTGTGGTGGGATTAGAGCCGGCAGCGCTAGTGCGATCGCGTCGATGTCGTCTTCTTGGATGTCTTTCAACTCTCGGAAGTGGATCACGCTCTTGATGATGCCCAGGTCGGGGTTGCACCAGAGTTGGCCGTCGGCCCGGCGGGTCACGGGGGCGATCATGTATTGCTGGTGCTTCGCGAACTCCTGCTTGAACCGGGCGAGCAGGTTCGGCTGGCCGGGGATGGGGTACATCCGCTGCACCTGCCCGAAAAACGGCATGGTGGCGTTGGTGATCTCGATGTCCTCCGCCGTCGCCATCGCCTGCAACATCTCCATCTCCGGCCCCAGATGCACCGAATACCCGTGCTGCTGACCTTCCGACGAACCCTCGATGATGCTGATGCGCAGCTCCTCGAACCGGTCGGAGTGATTGATCGACTTCGCGAACGCGCGGAAGAGGTCTTTCCCCTTCTCGGCGTCGTTGAACACAATCCCCATGATCGGCGGCGCGGCGCTCGTAGGGTGCCATTGGAACGTGGTGGAGGACCACAAAGCGCTGCTCCACAGGCTGCTTGTGGTAAAAGTTGCCACGCTGGAGCGACTTGCTAGCTTCTGCACCATAACCGCCGCAACGGAGAGTGAGTCTTCGAAATTCGCAGCAAATGCCTGTATGAAATTGGGCGGCCATTCAGAAAATGGTGGCATCGTTTCCTCGCTAAGGCGCACAATACGACCACAAGAAGAATTCGAAAAGGTGTGTCCTTTTGCGAAGTAGTAAAGGAGCCTCTACTATTCTCGCACGTAGCGCGGATCACTGGTCGGATACTTCTCGCCTTCTTCACCTTGAACAGTGGCTTGAACAATATCTGCAATCGCCATCATTTTTACAAGGATCGCCTTGTCTGGATTCTTTGTGACTATTGCACCATCAGACCAGCTTAGCCATGGCGATTCGTAAGTAGACGGCCCCGACCAATAGGCAAACTCATCGTCGGTTGGATCAAGTGTAAGCTCAGGATCAGCTCGCACGAGTGCTAGCCACTCATCCTTGCCAATCGGGTTGGCGTCGCTTTCGTAGAATCGATCTGCGCGAGTGATATAGACATTGTATCCCACGGGTAGCCTCACGGAATTGGTTGAACGAGAACCTTGATCCCAGGAAACTTGGTCGCAGCTTCTCGAGTCCACTGGATCAACGCGCTTGCTTGCGCTGAGTTGGCTGCCCCTTCTTCGATCGCGACGATCAAAATCCGCTCGTTAACCGGCGTTGAAGCCGTCCCAATCGCGACGGAAGATCCCCTAGCCGATTGCGCACCGCGAGTTGCAAAGTTAGTGAGTTCCCTCGCATACCGATTTAGCGTACCCACGATTTGTGCCGGATTGGCGTATGAAGGCAGAGTCAGATCGATACTTTTGATGGACGTGGCAATACCACGGCCTGCACGAAGTACGTAGTCATCGATGACAGGAAAGTTTGCGATCTTTTGGCCTAGAAAGCTTGCTGCGCGACCAAGAATTGACTTTTCGATAGCTAGGCCACGGGCGGCTATCCCAAGATTCCAAGACGACCACGGAACTCGCATCGACAGGAATTTGCCTATCGACTGGCCCGCAGCGCGAATCTTGAATGCGTTTGAGCCAAAAGCACGCACAAGTCCGGATGCGCCACCGCCTAGAACCGCGCCAATCGCAAAATCTGTCGCAGCACCGATGAGGAACTCAAAAGCAACTTCGCGAAATGACGCACCGGCATAGACATCGCGAGCCGCTTTGTAAACACGGAACGGAGCGGCAATGAGCACGCTCAAAAGCCCTGCTTTCAGTCCTGCTGTCACGACCTGGCCGACCAGCGACATCATCCCACTAGGGTCCGTGGCGTTGATCGGGTCGTTTGCCACATAGACGAACTTGTTCAAGTCTTTCACCTCCCCAACCGGCGGCTCGTAAGCGTCAAAGTCATCGAGTGGGCGACTCGATCGCTCGCGTCGGGCGCGGTGAAGGTCGAGGACATCGTCGAGCGGTTCCTGTTCTAAAGCAACGGTGCTCATCGGTGTAGTTCCCTTTCTCGTCGCATGAGGGCAGACAGTTGGCGGGTGAGTTCGTGGGCGCGCGGGTTGCGGTGCGGGTGGCCCGGCTCGCGGTTGGCGGCGTTGATCCCGTTGACCAAGCGGAAATGCTCTTCGGCGAGCGCAGCCTCTTCGCCGAGCAGGTCGCGGATGTTTTGCGGGCGCTTCACCGGCCCGGCGAGCGGCATGGCGAAGCTGTTTGTCACGTCGCCCTCGGGCAACCAGTGGGCGACGCCGAGGCTGGAGCCGAGCGTGGTGGTGAACTTCGAGGTGGGCGACTTGCGGACGGTGTTCACGAACTGGTGCGCGCCGGTGCTGGTCTGCGCAGCCGGGTCGCAGCCGATGCGGGCGTACTCGATGCTGTAGCGGATGTCGACGCAGGCGGGGTTGACCGGGTTGAAGCGAGCCGCGGCGTCGATGGCGCGGAGGGCTTCGTCGAATCGGCCGTGCTCGCGCAGGAGCAGCGCGCGGTTGCACAGGAATTTCGACGTCTCCTGCCGAGGCGACATCGAGTGCATCCAGACCTTGGTGCGCTCGACCATCGCGAAGTCGTCGGCGGACCACTTCTCGGGCCAGGTATGGAAGAACTCGTCGGGACGGGTGTGACCGCCGACATCGCTCGGTTGGAGGTTGATGACGCTCGTGCCGTCGTCCCAGCGATAGAGCGTGTGCCGCGGGCAGAGGATGAGCTTGAGCGGATAACCGAGCCGGCGACCGACCGCGATGGAGAACGTGGGGAGCGAGGAGCAGGTGCCAGTGCGTTTCTCGCTGAGCAGGCCGTGGATGAAGACTTCGGTGCTGTCGGAACTGGTCCACGTGTCGCGCGCGTTTGGCCCGGTCGTGGCCTCGCGCACCTTCGGGTCGTACTTCACGCCGAACTGCGTGCGGAAGACAAACTCCATCGTGTAGAGGCGATAGACGATCTCGGAGTGTTCGAACTCTTTGGGTTTGAGCTTGAAGAGCCGCCAGTTGCGATCGGTGGCCTTGCGGACGGCCTCGGCGATCTGATCGAGCAGGTCGAGATAGGCGGGGAACTGGGAGTCGTCGCAGTCGGGAAGTCCCTGCGCGCAACCGAGGTTGACGGCGGCGATGTCGGTGAAGCGGGCGACGAAGTCGTCGGGGTCGACCGAGTAGAGCTCTTCAGGCGTGGGGATTGCAGAACTAGGTGGCCGCGGCGGCTCGACCCACGTGAACCCATCGGCTGTCTTGGTCATGACGACACCCCTGTTGGCGGCACCCGCTGAACGCTAACCTGATGAAATGATCCGTCAAGGAAAATTGCCCGTCGTGCTATCGTTGGACCTGCGCCAATCTAGTCCACACGTCGTCGAGGACCATTAGTCCACAGTGAACTGTCGGTTGCGGTCCGCGAAGAGCGGGAAACTCGACTTGCCCTGAAGAGAGCGACTGGACGGCTGCTGTGATCCTTAAGCAATTCTCGCTCTCGCGGGCGGCATCACGTTCTCGATCACGTCCATCAGGACGCTGGAATCGATCCAGCGGCTCAGGGCTCCAACCGAGAAGCTCTGACTGCCTGTCGACGTCACACTCAATCGTCTCGCAAGGTTGAGGGATGTCGCTCTGCGGAAAGCCAGGCGCCGGCGGAAGGTGGAGGCGAATGCAGCTGCTGCGCAACCGCTCATCTACTCTGTCTGGCGGCGCTGGGCAGCATGAATCTGGCGCTGGTCAGCGTCGCGTGCGAGGTTCATCGATCGGCCGACGTTCGCGGTCGATCGAATGGCCAGTGGAAGTCGGGATCGTCGCCGAGCGACTCGATCGCCGCATCGCTGATGGCGAGCTCATCCTCAGTTAGCGTCAGTTCCTCGGCGCGCTCGACCGGTAGATCGGCGAAATGAGGGATGAGCACGGGAAAATCAGGTTGGTCAGTCATCGGCCATCTCCCGTAGAATCTGGCGCTGGTCAGGGTCGCGTGCGGGCCTGCGGTCCGCATCGCGTCACTCGCGCGGTTCTTGGCGGTCGAGCCACTCGCCGGCGCGGACGAGCATGGACACGAGGGCCTGGTCATCGACCGGGTCGATGAGGCGGACGTCGGTCAGCACGTGGCCGGCGGGTGTGGTGTACGCGCGGCCGAACTCGGGCGGAACGTAGCTGCCCGGCCCCCACACCGCGACGGTGAACCGCTTGCCGGTCGCGTGCAGGATCCGCCACTCGGCCCCGTCCTCGCTCTTGCACATCAGGTACTCGGCGATCGCGAGGGGCTGCCGGGTCGAGGGCGGCTCGCCGGCCGTCTTCTCTGCGACGATGGCCAAGACGCCGGGCGTCTTCTGCGCACGCTCCAGGGCGAGGTCGACGAGCGACTTGCTGGCGTTCAGGCCGATCATCTTCCGCAGCACACTGCGCATGTCGCGCGGGTGCGTGGTGCGGGACTCGACGAGCAGGCGGGCGAGGTCGTCCACGCTCAGGCGGTTGACGGCAGCGACTTGCTCGGGCGTGAGGGGCTTGGGTGATTCGGGGGCGGAGTGCATGGGTTGAGCCTTTCTGCGGCGTTCTCGCCGCGGGTCGGCCGCAGCTTAGCACGCGCCCACGCAGGCCGCCAATGAACTCGATGAATCTGGCGCTCGCGCGGGTCGCGTGCGGGACGTTCGTCGGCACCGCTGCAGCCGCTGCAGCCGCTGCAGGCGTGCCCGGGCGTGCGGGAGCAGCCCGCGCAGGATGCGGTGGGCGACCCCGGTGGACGACATCGGCTCCAGGGCGAGCGACGGCGCGGGCGTGCCGTCGGCCGCAGGTCGGCGAAGTTCGGGCGACACGACGTGCCAGGCGTGCAGCCGCTCGGCGTGCTGGCGCAGACGGATCGTGACGCCGTCCGGCATGAGCAGGTCGGCGAAGTCGGGGCCAGCCTGCGGGACGGCGCCGATCAACTCGGCGACTTCCTGCACCAGGGCGGGCGATAGCGCGGGGCGTTCGATGAGGCGGGGCATGGGGGAAACCTTCTGCGGCGTGCGCCGCGGTTGAGCGAAGCAGAGTGTGAGAATGTCAAGGGGCGAAGCGTACCTTCAGCGTACCTTCAGCGTAGCGCTACGCTCGGGCGTCAGACGTGCGTGATTCGGCGGATGGCGCGGCCGGTCCCGGGGTCGCGAGCGGGCCGCTTGTCATCGACGGGCGTGCCCGGCGTCAGGTGGTCGAGCGTGCCGAAGTAGACCTGCCCGCGCTCGCGTCGGGCGTGCTCGCCGTCGGGGTGGCCGGGGTGATAGTCGGCCCACCAGAACACGAAATAGCCGTAGCGGCCCTGCGAGTCGGGGCCTTTGAACAACTCGATGCGGTGAATGGGCGTCTTGGTGTGCATGGGACTGGCTTTCTGCGTCCGGTGGACGCGTCGGGGTGAATCTGGCGCTGTTCGGGGTCGCGTGCGTGCATGCGTCGGGGTCAGGCTGCAGCGGACGCGGGGACGGCTCGCTGCAGGAGGGTGCGGGAGATGCGGAAGCGTCGGCCGTCGGGGTCGACGCCCACCGCGCCGCCGCCCGGTCGCCGCTCGGCGATGGTGAGGACGGGCGGGACGGCGTTCGGGATCTCGATGCGGTCGCCGATCTGCCAGCTGCGGGCGAGGGCGACGGCCTGCCGCTTGGCGGCGTGGTACGCGCGGACGCGGTCGCGCCACTCGCGCGCCCACTCGCCCGCTTCCGGCGCGAGCGGCACCAGGTCGAGCAGGGCGAGCGGGCAATCGACTTCGCACGGGCCTGCAGTCTCGTCCATGCTCTTCTCCGCCCAGCGCGGGCCGGCGCGGTCCAGCTTGTGGAACAGGATCACGGCGTAGCCGGGCGAGCCGTCCAGGGGCGTGATGGTGAGGCGCGCCCACACGCCGGACCGCGTGCTGTGCGGCAGGTCGACGTGATAACGCCGCTCCTTGCCCTGCCAGGGCTTCCCGAAGTGCTCGCGGAAGACGTCCATCTTGCTCATGCCGTAGTAACCCACTGTCGTACCCATGACGGGCCTCTCTGCGCCGACAATTGGCGCGGTGGATGAATCTGGCGCTCGCGCGGGTCGCGTGCGTGCGCCGGTGCGTCTGGAGCGTGCGGACGTCCCGCACGCGTGCCCAGGAAGACGCGCCCACGCGTTGCCGGCGCGGGCGGGTCGGGGCGGTTGCCGTCCGCAGGACTCAGGCGTGCCGGGCTCGCAGGGTGGCGATGAGGCTCGACAGGGTGGACGGGGTCGCGTCGTCGTCGTCGGGCAGATCGGCGACCGTTGCCGGGGCGGCGGCGACTACGGGCGTGTAGAACGACGCATCGACCGGGCGACGCGCTGCAGGGCCTGCAGCCGGCGCGGGCGGTTGTGCCGCGCGGGCGACGTCTTCCAAGTGCAGGACGTAGCAGCGAGCGCACCGCGTGCGCCCGTCCGTGCAGGCGTGCGCCTCGTGCCGCAGGACGGCGTCGGCGCTGAGGCTTCGCCCGCAGTGGTCGCACTGACGCGGGGCGGCGGGCGTCAAGTGCTGCGTGGTGGCGCTTTGGTGGCGCTCTGGTTGCGCTCCAGGGCCTGCAGCCGGCGCAGCCGCTGGCGCGTCGTCCAGGGCGTCCACGTCGTCGGACGTGTCGACGGTCGGGGCGGGCGTCGCGGGCTTCGACTCGTCACGCGTAGGCGTCTCGGCGCGGGTCGCATCGTCGGCGCGGTCGATCGTCAGGAAGCGGACCGCGACGCCCGTGCGCCGGAACGCGTCGGGCGTGTCGAACGCGCCCGCGACCGGGTCGGACAGTTCGAACAAGTCGACGGGCTCATAGGCGAGGGCGTCGTCAACCTCGTGATCGGTGATCGATGCCGGCAGCACGGCGACCAGCTTGCCGCCGGGCTTCAGGAACTTCAGGGCGTGCAGGACGTGCCTCATGGCCGCGTTGCGTTCGAAGGGCGGATTCATCAGGACGCGGTCATATGCGGGCGTGCCGGTGGTGATCGCGAACGTCGGCGGATAGATGGCGAGGAAATCGGCGTCCGTCACGTCGAAGCCGCGCGCCCGCAGAATCTGGACGGCGGGCAGCAGTTGCTCGACGCATCGCACGCTGCAGCCCGCAGCGCGGGCGGCTTCCGCGAGGTCGCCCAGTCCGGCGCTCGGCTCCAGGACGGACAGACCGGGCCGCAGGTCGGCGAGTTCGACGACGCGTCGGACGACGGCGGGCGGCGACGGGAAGAAGCCGTCAATCGTCAGACCCCGCAGGGCGTCGATCTTCTCCCGCAGTTCGGCGTCGGCCTTCCGCTTCGCGTCGTCGGCGCGGGCGTTGACGTCGAACGCGTCGACCAGGGCGCGAAGCGCCACGGCAGGGGCGGAGGTGCAAGCGGGTTCGTGCGTGTCGGCATAGTGGTAATAGCTGTTGGAGACGCCCCGGGTGCGGGTGTAGGCGCAGAGATGCTTCGCACTGAGCTTGGCGCGGAGTGACTCGGGGATGCGTTCGTAGGCGAGCGGGTCGGCGCTCGTCATGACGGCCGACCAGGCGGCGGAGAGGGCGAGGGCGGCGCGCTCGGCCCGTCGCAGGTTGGCGGCGTCGTGCCGCTTGACGGCCCACTGCCGGCCACGCTTCGGCGTGTGGTTCTGCGTGCTCGGCCGCTCGAGGTCGGCGGCGTCGCGGGCGAAGCGGTTGGCGCGGTCGCTGTAGTAGGCGACGAGCTGGCCGACGCGGGAGCCGGTCGGGGCGTCGGGCCGCTGAATCTGGCGCTCGCGCGGGTCGCGTGCGGGGGCGGGGATCGGTCCGCTGGCCACGTCGTGCATCGTTCCGTCACTGAGCAGGCACCAGTTCGGATTCGCGCAGACGATCCACGCATCGCGGCCGAGCCGTCGCGAGTAGTAGCCGCTCGGCTGGACGAATGGCCGATCGTGCTTGCGTCGGGGCATGGCAGCCGCTGCAGCCGCTTCGGCGGCGGCGCGGTCGGTGAAAACCGCGGTGGCGTCGTCGTCGCCTGCAGGCGTGAGAATCTGGCGCTCGCGCGGGTCGCGTGCGGGCGTCGCCTGCAGGGCGTCCGGGGGCGTGCCAGGCGTGCCGCTGGACGTGCGGAAGGACGCGACGACGTCCAGGGCGAACGCGCGGGCGTCGGGCGTGTCGGACCGATACCAGCAGGACGACGCGCCGGACCATCGCCAGCCTGCCGACTTGAGGTCGGACCGAACGGACTCCGCCGGCTTGCGATCGAAGTGCAGCTCGATGCCGCCGCGCTGCGGGTTGGCGCGGAGCGTGACGCCCGGGGCGGCGTCGATCGTATCGCCGGCCACCCCGGGCGACGGTCGCCGGGGGTCGGTCGTCGTGTCGCCCGTCGGTGCGGGAGCCGGCGCGGACGCCTGCAGGTCGGACCGTCGGACCGCGACGACGCAGGAGCCGCAACAATTGTGCATCTGGATGCCGACGAGGTCGGCGCTAATCCAGGGGCGGAAGCGGTTGCCGCCGCCGTCGACCAGGTACACGCCCGCGATGCCGAGCGTGTAACGGTCGTCGTTGAACTTCGTATCGGGTCGGGCGGGCGCGAAGTCGCCCCGCAGCGTGCTTACGCAATCGTCGTGGCCGCTGAAGTCGCTTTCGTGCAGGACGAGCAGCCGCGCCCGGTGCTTGGCGATGAAGCGCTTGAAGTCGGCCAGCGTGAGCCGGCGCGCGGGCAGCAGGTCGGACGCGACGCGGTCGGACGGGTCGAGCCGGTCGGTAAACGGCCCGTTGCGGAGCGGGGCGTCCGGGTGAAATGACGTGTTGTAGCCTTCCGGCAGAACGGGGCGGGCGGGCGGCGCAGCCGGGGCAGACGTGCCAGGCGTCGCAGGAGCAGCTGGAGCCGGCGGACCTGCGGTCGGCGCGGGCGTCGTCGGCACGTTGCCGGGGCCGTCGCCTTCGTCGTCGCCCGGGGCGTCGTCGGGGCTGATCGCCAGACCGCACTCGGGGCACTTGTCGTCGTGGGCGGAACCGCTCGTTAGTTCCCAGGCAGCGCCGCACAGGCAGTGATAGCGGTTGTGCACCTGCTGCGCCTCAGGAATCTGGCGCGCCTTGTGTTCGCGTGCGGCGCGGATGCGCGCGTCCGTGTAGTCGACGCCCAGGGCGACCAGTTCGGAGACGCGGACGTTGTGCGCGGCCTTCTCGGCGGGCGTCATGGCGGCGATCGTCGTCCAGCTGTTCCGCCATTCGGCGTCGAACGTCGGGCGGGGGTCGTCGTGCGGGACGAGCAGCGAACCGCAGCCGCGCAGGTCGATCACGCGGACCGGCGACGGATCCCGCGGGAACGTGCGGGCGACTAGGGCGAGCGCGTCCGCCCTGTCCTCGGGCGACCCGTCGGACGTGACAACCGCGCCGGGGAAGTGCCGCGCGAAGCGGAGCAGGACGGCGCACACTGCGAGGTCGTACGGGCGGCGCTGCGTCTTGCAGCACTGGAAGACGAGCGGCTCGCCGGTCGGCCCGATGTCGGGCTCGGTGCGGTAGGGGCGCGGGCGGTCGACCCGGACGCGGGGCAGGTCGAACGTCCCATAGTCGGCCGGCGGCTTGCCGTTGAACGTGACGCCGTCGGGCGTGATGCCGACGTCGGACAGGGCCGCGGCTTCGGGCAACGCGGCGACGATCGCCCGGACGTCGTCGACGAAGAACGAGAAGCGGAGGGCGTCCAGGGTGGACGGACGACGATAGTAGTGGGTGTAACCCATTGGGGAACCTTCTGCGGCACGTGCCGCGCTGACCTGCGGTCGGCAGGTGGGTGAATCTGGCGCTGGCGAGGGTCGCGCACTCGCGCGACGCCTGCAGCGTCCAGGAAGCGCCCGGGGCGTCGGTAGACGTCCAGGGCGTGCGGGGCGCGTCGGTCAGTCGACCGGGCCGCCGATCTCCAGTTCGTCCATGAACTGCCGCAGGGCGGCGTCGGGTGCATCGCTCGACACGTCGAACGTCTGCGCCGTCTCGCTCAGGTTGTTGATCTCGTGGCCGATCTGCCGCTCAAGCGCTCGCATCGCGTTCCATAGGTCGTCTTGCCGCGCGATGACGTCGCGCAACAGGGCGAGGGCCTGCGGGTCGGCCTTCGCGCGGGCGATCACTTCGGCGGGCGTGGGGGTCGTGTCGGGCATGGTCGGGGCTTCCTGCGGCACGTGCCGCGTTGAATCTGGCGCGGGTCGGGGTCGCGTGCGGACGATCCGCACGCGTTCCCGGAAGCGCCCCGGGCGTCGTCAAACGTCCAGGGCGTGGACCTGCGGTCGGCAGGCGTCGGGCGTCATGCCGCGACCGCGACGGCGCGGGCCTGCAGGGCCTGCATCAGTTCGCGCTTGAGCGTCGGCACGTCGCCGGTCGGCGGCAGGTGCTTCCGCTTCGCTTGGCCGGCCGTCCAGCCGAGCCGATAGAACAACTCGACGAGCATCGACGCGAGCGGGTCGGACCGACGATAGGGCGAATGGGCGGACAACTCGGGGAACGCCCCGAGCGGGCGAGACTGCGCCCGGGCGTGCGCCTGCAGGCATTCGAGCAGCGGCACGAGCGCCGGCACGTGCTGCAGGGCGTCGACAAGCGGGGCGTATCGGGCGAGCGCTGCAGCGTCCAGGGCGTCCGGGTCGATCGGGCGGAGCGGGTTCGGCACGTGCGGACGCGGGGCGATCGGCTTCACCTCGACCGGCGCGGGCGTCGGCGCGGGCGTGACGGTCGGCACCAGTTCGGCGCGGTAGCGGGCGACGACGTCGGACGTGAGTGAGCGCGTCGCGTCCAGATAGGCGAGTTTCAGGGCGAGCGGCACGGCGGGACTACGCAGGGCGTCGTCAAGCGACACGGGGCGAGCGCCCCACGCCGGGTGGCGGGACAAGAGCGCCTGCATCGCGTCCAGTTCGCGAGTCTTGTCGAGCGTGTGCGGACCGGCCGGGACGAGATAGAGCGGCGGCGCGGGCGTCTGAATCTGGCGCTCTTCCGGGTCGCGTGCGGGGTCGGGCGTGCGCTTGCCCAGGGCGGCGCGGGCGAGGTCGACGGCGTCGGCGAAGCCGGGCCGGTCCGCGTACTCGGGCATGTGGGCTTGCCCGCGGGCGGCGTCCATCGCGTCGCGGAACGTCTGGACGTCCGGCGAATCGTGCAGGGCGTCGCCGAACAACTTCGCCGCCAGCTGGCGAGACGCGTCGTCGGCGGGCGTCTGGACGGTCCAGACTCGATCGACGTGCGAACCGTCCACCGATCGGACCGCGATTGCCGCGCCCGCGTAGGCGTCCGGCGCTTCGTCGTCCGCCTGCAGATACCAGGCGAGCGCGTCGCCCGGGTACACGTTGCCGTAGTCGTCGCGGTCGTCCACCGGGGTGTCGGTGTCGTACGTGGGGGGAATGCCTAGCGCGGTCGTCACTTGCTCGATCGTGCGATAGGCGAGGATACGGACGGGGTCGACGTCGACGCGGTCGGGGTCGACAATGTCAGCATCGGAATGGGCGAGCGTCGGACGTGCGGGCGGACCTGCGGTCGGCGATACGTCCTGCAGGGCGTCGGACGCGTCCGGGGCGTCGCCTGCAGGCATCGCGCGAAGCGCCCGCAGCGTATAGCGCACGTGCGCCCCGTGCAGGGCGTGGAAGACTTCCCGGGCGATCCGCGTATCCCAGTCCCAGGGCGTGCGCTTCGTCGTCAGCGTCTCGCGGACCGACGACATAAACCGGGCGAGCCGGTCGGCGTCGTCCGCCCACGCCCACGTCCGCCGCAGCGCGGCCGCGTAGTTGGCGATGAACGTCTCGCGGGTCGGCCCGGACGTGCGGCGCTTCGCGGTCGGCGCGGGCGGACCTGCGGTCGGCGGTGCGGTCGGCGCGGGCGGGGTCGGGGTCGGCTGAATCTGGCGCTCGCTCGGGTCGCGTGCGGGCGTCGGGGCGTCCTGCAGGGCGTCCGCGGCTTCGATAGCGGCGCGGGCGTCCAGGGCGTCGCGGATCATTTCGACGAGTGCCGGCGCGAGATACGCGGGCAGCTCGCGCGTGCACCAGTCGGACGCGTCACGCAGTTCGGCGTCCGTCATGACGCCGATCCGCGACGCGAACGGGGCGAGCGCGTCGGCGTTCGGGTAACGGGTCGACGTCGCCATCGCCAGCCGGCGGAACGCGTCCGGGGCCGGCTCCGCGCGGAACTTGGCGCGGGCGTCCTGCAGCGCTTCCTGCAGGGCGTCACGCGTCCAGGCGTGCGGGGCGTTCGGGGCGTCGCCTGCAGCGCCTGCAGGCGTGACGGGGTCGGGCGTCGGCGCGGGCGCGTCGGGCGTCGCCTGCAGGGCGTCGCGTTCCAGGGCGTCCAGGCGTTCCGCGAGGATGTCGCCCCGGGCGGTGTAGACCGCGCCGCGCAGGTCGGGCCGGTTGGCGACGATGTAGCATGCGACGTCGTCCAGGCGTTCGGGCGGGGCGTTGTCCAGAACGCGGGCGACGTCGACGCGCCGCAGGCTGGCGACGTCGTCGGCAGCGATCCGCACGCATAGCGCGGGGTCGAACGCGTGCACGACGTCCGGGGCGTGCGGGGCGTCGCCTGCAGGGCGTGCGGGCGTCGGGTCGGGCGTGACGGGGTCGGACGCGTCCGACGCGTCCAGGGCGTGCGGGGCGTGCGGGGCGTGCGGGGCGTCCTGCAGGGCGTCGGGCGTCGGCGCGGGCGTCGCCTGCAGGGCGGACAGCGCCGCGCGGACGTCGTCGCCCGTCAATCGCCGCGTGGCGAACCAATGCCGCTTTCCATTGCCCGCTTCATCGACGGTGAAGGGCAGGATGGCGATGTAGTCGTGGGGTCGGTCCGCTTCAACGCGGGCGGCCGCATCGTAGGTCGGGAAGACGCCCAGGAACTCCCACGCCGTCTGGCGATCATTCGAGTAAACCAGACCGACCGGGGCGGCGGACCAATCCGGGATCTGCGGCAGGCTGGCGAGCCATTCCGGGACGCCCTGCAGACGTGAAGCGCGGCGCGGGCGGGCGTGCGGGCAGGCGACGCCCGGGGCGTGGTTCGGCAGGACGGGCGGATCGGCGTCCGGGTCGCGCGCCAAGCGGATAGCGTCGGGCGTCGTCAAGTCGTGCGGGGCGGACGCCTGCAGGCGTCGGACCGTCGGGGCGAGCGCGGCGCGTTCGGCGCGGGTGAGCAGCGCCGGCGGACCTGCGGTCGGCACTTCGGGCGTCGCCTGCAGGGCGTGACGCAGCTGCGCCCGGCGCAAATAGCGGGCGTTGCGGACGTCCAGGGCGGGGTCGGACAGATTGACGGGCATGAGGACGACGACGCAATCGCCGGTCTGCGGGTCGAGCCGGATCGGCCGATTGGCGGCGTTCCAGCGGATCGTGACGCCGACCGGCCCGACCGCGTCCAGGCACTCGGCGAAGAACTCCGCATTAACGCCGATGTGCCCGGACCGACCCGACACCGTGACGGGCAGCGTGGCGGCGGACGTCCGACCCTCATAGCGGGCGTGCAGGCGGAGCGCGGGGCGGTCGGGTCGGACGTCGTCGGGCAACATGGCGTCGATGCGCGTCCCTTGACTCCCGTGCGCGCCGCCGTGCATTCCGTCGGGAATGACAGAAGAGCCGGCGCGGACGAGCGGCACGAGCGCCGCAGCGTCGGACGCCTGCAGTGTGACGGGCGGGGCGTCCGCGGTGAACGTCGGGCAAACTTCGTGATACGGGGGAAACTTGCCGTCGATCGGCAGGACGTCCAGGACGAACGCGCCGAACGTGAGGCGGAGCTGCGACGCGGTGCGCGACGCGGGGAATGGTGCAGGGAAACCCGATGAATCTGGCGCGTCGTCGCCTTGCGTGCGGGGCGGTTCGGGCAGCACTTCCAGGGCCTGCAGCGTGACGGACGCGGACCCCTTCAGCAGGGCGGGCAGCACTTTGCACGCGGTGAGCGGCAGGATGAATCGCAGCGTCCGGGCGGGGTTGGTCGGGGCGAGCGGGTCGGCATTGTGCGCGTGGATAATCAGGCGTCGCCCGTCGGTTGCGACCGCGGTGAATGAATCGGGCAGGGCGTCGAACTGCGCCCCGTTGTACGCGTATCGCGTTCCCTCTTTGGCGCAGAACGGTGCGACGCGTTCCACGGCGCGCACCAGGGCGGACGCCGGATAGGTAACGGGGTCGGGCAACGTGCCGACGGGCGTCGGCTCGAGAATCGGGAAAGCTTCGCGGGCGAAGGCCTGCAGTTCGATCGACCCGCACGCGTGGCGCAGCGCGAACGGGGCGAGCGTCACGGACGCGTCGGGCAGCGTCTTGAGCGCCTGTAGGGCGTCGGCAATGGGCAACGTCCAGGCGAGCGGGTCACGGGTCGCGACGTCGTCCGCGTGAATCTGGCGCGCGTCGGTGTCGCGTGCGGACCTGCGGTCGGCGATATCGTCCGCCGGCAGGGCAACGCTAAGCGTCCGCTCTAGGTCGGTCGCGGTGAGCGTGACGCGTCGGGCGTCGGGGTCGATGCGGAGCAGGGCGTGCGTGAGAATTGGTTTGGGCGAACGGGTCGGGGCGATGCGCTTCAATGCCTGCAGGGCGTTCACCAACGGTTTGCGGGCGAGCGTGACGGAATACATACGGGGCGCTTTCTGCGGCAGACTTGCCGCGGCTTGTGAATCTGGCGCTCGCGTGGGTCGCGTGCGGACCGGCGGTCGGCACGTGCGCGGGCGTCCAGGCGTTCGGGGCGTCGGGGTCGGACATTCCGACCCCGGAAGCGCCCGGGGCGTCTTGCGGACGTCCAGGGCGTGCGGGGCGTTCGGGTCGGGCGTGACGCCTGCAGGCGTGCGCGGGGCGTCCTGCAGGGCGTCCAGGGCGTCACGCCTGCAGGCGGACCGGGGCGAACGCTTCGAACCAGTGCGCCCCGACTACATAGCCGACGTGGAAAGCGCCGCCCGCAGGATTGTCGCGGTACACCTTCGCGACGCGTCCGCCGCCTACCTTGTCGCGCAATTCGCGGACGGTCCGCGCGAAGAAACGATTGCCCCATTGGTCGACATAGAGTGTCAGTTTGCCGCGCATGGTCGGGCTCTTTCTGCGGCAGTCTTGCCGCGGCTTATGAATCTGGCGCGTCCGCGCTTCGCGTGCGGACGCGTGACGCCTGCAGGACGTCCGGGGCGCGTCACGCCTGCAGGGCGTCGCGGCGTCCTGCAGGACGTGCACGCGTGCGGGGCGTGCGGGGCGTGCGCGGGGCGTCCTACAGGACGTCCAGGGCGTCACGCGTCCAGGACGTCCGGGGCGATGCTCAACGTAATTGCGGGCGGGTCTCCCGGCAGTTCGCCCGGTTCGGCTTGTGCAACGATGCACACTTCGTGCACGTCGCCCGCGGGCGTCCAGGCGTGCAGCGCGAACGCGAACGACGCGCCGCGGATACGGTCCGCGCGTCGTCGGACCGTATGCGCGTACGCGTGCAGCAACTGCGCGGCGCGTTCGTCGGGCGTGTGATTGTCGACGCGCTCCAAAGTCGCGAGCGCGTGCGAATCGGTCGGGCGAATCATGCGCGAATACAGCGCGGACGTCGCGGCAATGTCGGGCGCGCCGTCGGGCGTCACGTCCGGATGGTTTGCGCGTAGGTCGATCAAATGCCCGTTTGCGATTAGGTCGGAACGGGTCGGGCGTGCGGGGCGTTGCATGGTCGGGCGCTTTCTGCGGCACGTGCCGCGTTGTGGGGGGCGGACGCGTCCGGGCGTCGCCTGCAGGGCGTCCAGGCGTGCGGGGCGTCGGGGTCGGACGATCCGACCCCGGAAGCGCCCGGGGCGTCTTGTCGACTTCCAGGGCGTGCGGGGCGTCCTGCAGGACGTCCAGGGCGTCACGCGTGCGGGCGTTCGATTGCGTCGAGGATTTCGCCCGCGACCCGGTCCGCGATTTCGAGCGCGACGCGGTCGGGCGTCGTCGTCGCCTGCAGGGCGTCCGGGGCGTCGTCGTCGAATTGGTCGGGGTCGATCGAATCGACCATGCGGGCGAGCGCGGACGCGTCGCAAACCGGGGTCGCGGACACAACGCCCCGACCCTGCAGCGCCTGCAGGGCGTGCAGGGCGTTGCGGATCGACGTCAAGGCGTACGCGTGTAACTCGCGCGAGAGTGAAGCCGCGACAACGTGCGAGGGAATGGGACGGGCGCGGAAGTCTTGAAGCATTGCGGGGCGCTTTCTGCGGCACGTGCCGCGTTGTAGGGGTCGGGCGTCGCCTGCAGGCGTGCACGCGTTCGGGGCGTGCGGGGCGTCCTGCAGGGCGTCCAGGCGTTCGGGGCGTCGGGGTCGGACATTCCGACCCCGGAAGCGCCCGGGGCGTCGTGCGGACGTCGAGGGTGTGCGGGGCGTTGTGCGGGTCGGGCGTCGCCTGCAGGGCGTGCGGGGCGTCCTGCAGGACGTCCAGGGCGTCACGCGACGCCCGCGAAGCTAAGCGCGGTATCGAACGCGGTCCGCTTGAATGCCGCGGCGCGTCCGTGAAGCCCGATGTTTGCCATAAACCGATTCTCTGCGCGGGCGTTGTCATCCTCGCCCCGCGTCGTCGATCCATGGTCAATCAGTTCGGATACCGCGTTGTAGGCGCTCCACCACGTGCCGCCGATTCCCCCCACAGTCTGCCGCGGGCTCGCGAGGTTTGCGTAGATGCTCGCGACGTCGTTATCGCGAATCGTCTTGCCGCGCCCGTCCTGCACTTCGGGAAACAGCTTATCGACATAGCGCCGGACGTCCGCGGGCGTCGCGCGGGTCGATGCAAGCGCCCGGGCGTGCGATGCGTGCAGGGTAAAGGCGGTATCGAACTGGGACAGATAGCGCCGCGCCGCGTCAAGCTTGCCGACAATGTCGCCCGAATGCCGGATGGTTTGCAGTTCGCCCGCGTTCCGGGCGTCGCGGATCGACGCGCTAAGTGTGTTCCAGCACACAACGCGCGTCGCGGTCGGGAAAGCGCGGACCGCGCCGGTCCCATCGTGCGCCGTCGAAAAGACGACATAGCGCCGCACGTCGTCGCCCGGGGCGATTGTGTCGACGGAAGGCAGGCGAGCGAGTACCCAAATCATGCGCCCGTCCTTCAACGCCCCGGCGCTTTCGTATCGCATTAGTCCGTCCTGCAGGAGCGAATCGAGAAACGCGAACGCGTCGCGGTTCTGCACAATCTTGTAACCCTTGCCGACGACGCCCAAGACCTCGCCCGTATCGCTGCGAATATTCGCGTAGTGGTCCGCGACGTCGATATCGCGGACGACGTCGCCTTCGGGCGTCGCAATCGTGCGCTGCGCGACAAGCGGCAGGCGCTGGACGTCCCAAGCGAGCCCCGCGGCTTCGATAGCGTCGGCGCTCGTCGGGGCGTAGTCCAGGACCGTCCCGAGTCCATGCCAGGCGGGTTTAAGCGCGAAGAATGCTTCCGCCTTGCCAGTGACCGACGCGCTAGAAATGAGATGCGCCATGGTAGGCGACTTTCTGCGGCACGTGCCGCGGTTGTGGGGTCGGACGCGTCCGGGGCGTCGCCTGCAGGGCGTGCACGCGTCTAGGGCGTGCGGGGCGTCCTGCAGGACGTCCGGGGCGTCGATTGTGTCGGGGTCGGACATTCCGACCCCGGAAGCGCCCCGGACGTCTTGCGGACGTCCAGGGCGTCGGGCGTTGTGCGGCACTTGCCGCGTTTCGTCCTGCAGGGCGTCCAGGGCGTCCAGGCGTCCAGGGCGTGCGGACCGTGCCGCGTTTCCCTGCAGGGCGTCGGGGTCGGACGTGACGCCCGACCCCTTCCGTACGCTATCCGATATCGGCAGATTCTCAACCAGAAATCCGCGGTAAATCATTGTGGGTCCTTCACTTAGGGCGGGCGGTCGCTCGCGGGGGTCGCCATCTCGAAGTGTGTGTGTTTCTCGATTTTCGGCGCGAAGGTTGACAGGTTGACAGGTTGACAGAGAGTCCAGAAACACGAGCATTCTCAAGCCAGAACACCGCAAAATGGGGCAGCTGTATTGGATGTGCCTTCAGCGGCTTGTCACGTCGGGTCGTTGCACTAAGGACTGATTAGAAAGAGGTTTGAGTCTCGCTCGGATCGGCAATATGACTGCGCAACGCGGAGCTAGCCGCCAAAGCCACTAATCGTTCCAAGTGCGAGTGAATAAAGGGCTTGGGTTTCCGGGACCTCTGGAGCTCTCGCAAATTGTAGGCACAATGTGCAATTGAACTTAATTGTCTGCGCCGTATTTGTTTACGTCATGCGTGCAGGAAGCGCCCCGTCGAGAAGATGCAGTTGTTTGGCATAAATCAGATATTGCAGGCGTTAATGTTTCTTAACACGAGAGGTGATCTCACTGTCGAGTTGAGCAAGTCGTATTGTAGCGGAATCGTAAGCATCTCGGAGGGCTCGCACGCGCAGCTGGTACGAAGTTCGTAGTTGCGTTAACTCAAGCGGCGATTTGAGAGGCAGATAGGTGCCCTGTGCACTCTCTATCACTGAATCGTCTGCAAGCCACTGCATCAGCCGGTCTTTCCACGCACGCGGCTCTTGGGTCACAAGCTCGCGCATCACCGGTTCGGGGATGCTTTCCGCCCACGTCAGTAGTCGCAGCAGAAACTTGTCTCTATCCATCAAAGATCGTGCGGCGATTCGATCTGCACGCGTGGCCACCTCCCCGTAAGTCCGCATGGTCTTCTTGTCTTCAGAGCTGGACGGGGTCTTGGCCATAGGTTCTGCAGTGTATCACATCTCATCACGTGTCAAGATGTGACAAGATATCTTGACACGTGATCGTCGGTCCTGTAACTCTTCAGCATGGCTATCCGAACAAAGCCCTACCGCAAGCACGACAACCTCAACGTCCGCGTCCCGATCCTCATGCGGCAGAAGTTGGAGCGTCTGGCTAGGCTGAGCCAGCCGCAGGTCAGCGTCGGCGCCTACGTCCGCTACGCAATCTCGGAACATTTCAGGCACATCCGGCAGAACGGCCGCGAGGTCGAGCCGACGATGCCGCCGGCCTCTGAGCCGGGACGCGCGGCGTCCGAGCCGGGACAGCCGACGCCAGTCGCCGCGCCCTCGAACTCGGCGATGACCTCGTCAACCGCCGCCGCTTGAACTCGCCGATCACACTGACTCGCGCGGCCATGGCCGGCCGCGTTTCCTAAATCCGTCAAGGAGGACCCGCACAGCAAACGGCACAGTTGGCCGGTCGCGGCGATCGCGCACGTTCCCGAGCGCTCAGCGGGAGCGGCGCGACACCGGATCGGCAGGAGAGAGCCCGCATGTCAGTCCTCGCACAGTCGCTCGTCGACCGAGACCTCACGCCGCAGAGATTCGCGACGTTGATCGGAAAGGGGCGGAACTTCGTGATGGATCAGATCCGGACTGGGATGATCCGCGCTCGGGACGAGCGCTCCTCGACCTCGTCGCGTCCGCGGTACCGGATCCCGCCAACTGAACTTGAAGCTTGGCGAGAGCGTCGCGCTTACGTGCCGAGCGGCGTCGCATTGCCAGCGCGTGCGGCGCGATCGGCGCCACGACTTGCAGCCCGGTCCGGCCGGCGAATCGCCGCCATACAAGCGAAATGGCAGAGCGAAGGCGTTCTGGATCGAAACTCTTGACGTAGTGCCTGGCTCGAATGGAGGTCGCCGCATGTCCCATCACCAAGTCAACCGCTGCCTGATCGTGACACCCGTCCGCCTCGGTGGCGAACGTGGTGCGAAGACCTTTGAGCGTCAGCCCGGTCACATCGCTCCAGTAGCGAGCGATCGGGTTGCCGTGATCCGACTTCTCGTCCGGCCCGCGGTTGCTGCGCAGCGCACAGAACGGCTGGCCGTCCTCGCGAACGAAGAGCGGCTCGTCGTTGGATCGCGGCGCGGGCCGCACTTCGAGGTAACGCCGGATCGCAGCGATCGTCTCCGGCATGAGCACCGCGGACCTCGGCAGGCCCGTCTTGCCGCGCGGGAAGTGGTGAATGCCAGCGTCGAGATCGATCGCTCGCAGCGGGATCGTCGCGAGATCGATCGGCAGGAACGCGCAGTTCAGCCCGAGCAGGCCTACTGCGAACAGCATCGGACACGGCGCGGCGGCGTCGAGTGCTGCGTCGAACTGCTCGGGCGTGTAGAGCGTGGATCGCTTGGCGAGCTCGGTGCGGATCTCCGAGAGCGATGGCTTGCGGAAGTCCGGCCCGAACTGAACAGGGCGGTCGTAGAAGTTCTGGCCGTGTCGGCCCGGTCCCGCCCAGTTGAAGAACGCGGTGAGGTAGCCGATGTCGCGCATGCGCGTCGACGCGGCACGCTGACGATGCGTGCGAACGAACTGCGAGAACCACATCGGGTTCGCCTTGCACGCGAGCTGGTTCGGCCGCACCGCGGCGAGGAACCGCTCGAGCACCTCGCGATAGTCGTCGTAGGTGCGCCGCGCGAGCTTCTTCGGCACGCCCGACTCGACGCGTTGCCAGAGGTGGTCGAGGAACATCTGCGCGAGTTCGCCGATCGTCATGCTGCCCGTCGCGATCTCGACGACGCGGGCCTTCACGCCAGAGCGGATCGCCCCGATGCGTGCGGGAAGCAGTTCGACGACTGCTTCGAGCGGCATGGGCTTGGCGATGTACCGCTTCTTCCAGTCGACGGTCTTGTACCAGCCATCTCTTGCGGGGAGCAGGCCGTGCAGTGCGCGGAGTTGTTCCTGCTTCTTGGTGAGCGGCGGGAGCCAGTCGGGACGTGCCATGAACGATGCCTCCGTTGGGTGAGAACGGGGGCATGGTATGGAGGAACCGTATGGAGGAAGCAAGGTTCCCGCGAAAGTCTGCTGGGTTCGTTTAATGTAAAACAGACTGAAAAATCAAGGTATTCCGAAAGAGCCGCGACCGGGAGTCGAACCCGGAACCGCCGGTTTACAAAACCGGTGCTCTGCCAATTGAGCTATCGCGGCGGTGCAGGGGGAGCTGTCAGTTGCTGGTTGTCAGTGAGGAAGGCGAGGTTTCATCGCGTCTTTTACTGACAACAGACAACTGTCAACTGACAACTTCTCCGCATCACATGATCTCGGCGATCTTGTACTCCATCATGCCGCGCGGGGTGCGGACTTGCACCTCTTCGCCAACGCGGCGCTTCATGAGGGCCTCGCCCAGCGGGCTGGTGGCGCTGACGGGCAGGACGTCGTCGTCGCCGGACGCGGCTTGGGCTTCGCCGACCAATCGCACCAGTTGTTCGGTGTCGTCCGACAGGTCGATCAGCTTCACGGTCTGGCCGAGGAAGACCATGTCCTGCGGGACGTCGTCGGTGTTGACCACGTTCACCGTGGCGATGCGCTTCTCCAGTTCGCGCAGTTCGCGGTCGATGACGCGGTTCTCTTCCTTTGCGAAGTGGTACTCGGCGTTCTCGGAGAGGTCGCCCAGGCCGGCGGCTTTGTTGATGCGGTCCTGCACGTCGACCTTCGCCTTGCGGAGGTCTTCGAGGCGGGACTTGAGCTTGGCCATCTCTTCGGTGCTGACGAAGTTCATCGCGACACGTATCTCCTCGCCGGGCTTTGCGACGCGATCCATGCGTCGTCCCGGCCATGCAAACCCATGCATCGGCCGACGACTGATCCGGAGACCAGCCGCGCGGGCCGTCGTCGGACGTCTGGCCGAACCCGCCGCGGGGGGCTTCCCCGAAACGCAGGCCACACGTCCAATCAAAAAGCGAACCACCGCGCGACGACGCCGAGCCGAAAAGCCCAGTCGTCCACGCGCGGTGGCGGCGATCGCACAGGGTAGCAGGCAATCCGCCAAAGGCAACGCCTATCGGCGAATGTCGTACGTAGCCGGCTCCATGCGTGAGCGGGGCGCGATGTCGTGTCGAACAGACATTTCAATGTCGATTTGTCACAGCTACATGGGTTATTCTGCCACACACTCATGCGCATCGAATCGCTCGAACCGCGTCGTCTACTTTGCGTTGCCGTGGGAGATTTGCCGGAGAATCTCCGGATCCTGTTCAACGACGACGGCCACATCTCGCGGTCGACGTATGAGCTGCTCTCGCCGCAGGAGCAGGCGCTGATCGACAAGCACCACATCGAGGAGGACGCCCCGGCATTCTACCCCGATGTTCCCACCTCCGGCGGACTCGAGGGCCTCGAGGCCGACCCGGCGCTGCCCGACATTCAGCCGCTCACGGGCAATGGGTTCCTGCAGCCGTTCCTCGACACCACAGAGATCCCCGGCCACACGCTGCTCCGGTTCAGCAGCGGCGTTGGCAACGCCGGCGCCGGGCCGCTCATCCTCACGAGTGCCAACAGTGGCACCGCGCCGGCCGGATCGGGCATCACGAACTGGATCAACCCCGACGGCACGCAGAACGTGCTGCAGGCGCTCTACTCGTTCGACGGCACACGGTACTCGTTCAACAGCTATCGCCCGGCGGGCCGAATGGTGTGGCACAACGGGCACGGGCACTTCCACCTGGAGGGGTACGCCAGCTATCGCCTGCTGACGAACGTCGCTGGCCAGCCGGGCCCGGTCGCGAAGCGCACCGCGTACGACAACGCCGACGCCGTCGGCGACAAGGTCGGCTTCTGCCTCGTCAACATCAACAGCTCGTTCACGTTGCCCGGCGGCGCGAGCAGTTCCACGCTTCCCGGCTGGCGCTCCGACGAAGGCACCGGCTCCGCGAACGGAGTCAACACCAACTCTAACGGCCAGCCTTCCACCGGCTGCGGCTTCTGGCAGGGCATCCACGTCGGGCACGCCGACGTGTACGACTCCATCTATGACGGCCAGTGGATCGACGTCACCGGCGTACCGGCGGGCAATTACTTCCTCGAAGTAACGATGGACGCCAACAACATCATTCAGGAGACCAACGAGGCGAACAACGTCGTCCGCGTCCCGTTCACGCTCGGCAACACCGGCACGCCCGGCGGGATCCTGCCCGACCGCTTCGAGCCCAACAACACGTTCGCCACCGCCGCCAACCTCGGCGCGCTCGGCGCGCAGACGCAGCCCGGCCTCACGATTCACATCACCGACGAATCCGACTACTTCAAGTTCGTCGCCACCAGCACCGGCAGCGGCACCGTGTCGCTCAGCGTGGCCGACCGCGACGTGAACCTTTACGTGTACGACTCTGCGCAATCGCTGCTGGCCAGTTCGACGAGCCCGAACAACGGCCCGATGACGGAGAGCGTCACCGTCAACTTCGTCGCCGGCCAGACGTACTACGCGCTCGCGCGCGGCTTCGGCACGGCCACCGGCACGAGCGGCGTCAGCAGCGGCTACTCGCTCATCGTGAACATCAAGCCCACCGTCGTCGCGAACACGATCGCCGCCACGGCCAGCGAAGACGGCCTGACTGCGGGCCAACTCCGCATCGAACGCAACGGCCCCACATCCAGCCCGCTTGCCGTCAACTTCACCGTCGGCGGCACCGCCACGCGCGGCGTCGACTACGTCATCCTCCAGGACACCGTCCCCATCACCGGCAACACGCTCTCGATTGGCAACGAAGCGTCGGGCGTCTTCCTCGATATCGTTCCGCTCAACGACAGTCTCGTCGAACCCACCGAATCGATCACGATCACGCTCGGCACGAGCACCGCGTACGTCGTCGGCGGCGCTTCGGCGGGGACGGTGCAGTTGCTCGACACGAAGCCGCGCGTGACGGCGTCGGCGTTCTCGCAACTGTCGAACGCGATCACGTTCGACTTCACGCTCGACGTCGGCGCGAGCCTGCAGCCGAGCGACCTCACGATCGCCGACACTGCGTCGGCCGCAGTTTACTCGGCGCGAAGCGTCGCGTGGGATGCCGTTAATCGCCGGGCGACGTTTGCCATCAACGGCGTCCTGCCGCGCGGCCGATTCGTTGCCACGCTCGACGCGGCCGGCGTCACGCACGCGCTGGGAGCCCCGCTCGCCAGTTCGCCGACGGTGCCGTTCACGCACACGCCCGCCGACTTCAACCTGACCGGCGTCACCGATTTCGACGATCTGCTGGTCCTCGCCGCGAGCTACAACGCGACGGGGCGCACGTTCGCGCAGGGCGATGCCAACTACGACGGCGTCGTGAACTTCGACGACCTGCTGCTCCTCGCAGCCAACTACAACCTTCCGGCCGTGAGCGCCGCTCCGCCGCCGCCCGGCCTGCTCGGCGCGGGCGACGATGACGGCGATACTCCGGTCGACGTGCTGTCGTAGAACTGGCGCAATCGGGCTACATGCTGTCGTTCAACGACGTCCACCGCGCCAAGACCTTTCCGCCCACGGCAGTCACGACGGCAATCGCCGCGACGACGATCAGACCGGCGATCAGCGCGTACTCGATGATTTCGCCGCCGGATTCATCTTGTGTTAGTCGGACGATCGTTCGCATGGTGGGTACTCCAATGACGGTCATCGTCATCTCCACGCCTTAATTTTACGGTGCACCGAATAATTGTCGCACGCGTGTGTGGGCCGCTTCTCGGACGTCGACACGCGACGGGCGATCGCACGCACGCAGCGGAGCCGGGCGGATGATCGCCCGGCTCCGTTGCGTCTGCAGATTTTGCTCGACCTCGTTCAGTCGTGCTGGCCGTCGTCCGAGCCGGGGTACTCGTGCTTGAGGATCTTGCCCGTCGCGTCGACCAGCACCTCGTGCTCGACGCCGTTCAGGAGGAACTTGAACTTGAACAGCGGGCCGGCATCGCTCCGCTCGAGTTCGAGCTTGCGGAGGACAGCGCCGTTGAAGGTGGACATGGTCGCCTTCACGGCATCGGGCAGCTGATCGAGGGCGGGGCGTTCGCGTTCGCCCTTCATCTCCTCGCTGCGCAGCGTGCCGTCGGCGGAGTAGACCACCTCGCGCAGGCGGTCGGCCTGACGGAGCTTGAGCTGGAAGACCGGCGTGCCGTCCTGGAGCGGGTCTTCGGGTTCGACCTTGAAGATGATCGCGTTCGGATAGGCCGCGTGGACGGCGTCCTTCACCGCCTGCGGGAGGTTGTCGAAGGTGAGCAGGCGTTTGTCGTCGTCGGCCTCGTCGCCGCGTTCGGATTCGTCGTCGGCGTTGTCGAAGGCGTCGCGGCCGTCGCCGCCGCGGACCGCGTCGCGGCCGCCGCCGCCGACGAGGGCGTCGTCGCCCGCACCGCCGTCGAGGTCGTCGTCGGAGGCGTTGCCGTAGAGGTCGTCGTTGCCGGCGTCGCCCGTCAGGTCGTCCGAGCCGCTGCCGCCGAACATGTCGTCGTCGCCGTCGCCGCCGTCGAGGTTGTCGTTGCCGGCGTCGCCGCTGAGGACGTCGGCGCCCGCGTCGCCGTTGCAGCGGTCGTTACCGCTGCCGCCGGTCACGCGGTCGTCGCCGTCCTGGCCGTTCAGGCGGTCGTTGCCGAGGTCACCGTTGAGCATGTCATTGCCGGCGCCGCCGTTCGCCATGTCATTGCCCGCGCCGCCGGAGAGGGTGTCGTCGCCCGCATCGGTCGAGATGCGGTCGTTGCCCGTGCCGCCGTACACCTCGAAGTCGAGCGTGACAGCGCCGTTCACGTTGCTGACGGTGATCCGGTCGTTGCCGCGGAGCGCATTGATGCGCACGTGGTCGGTCACGTCGGCGACCTTGAACGAGAAGGACTGCCGGTTCACGCGCACGTCGAGCGTGGTCGGGTCGTTCGCGGCGAGCGAGACGACGATGCGGTCGTTGCCCGGCGTGCCGGTGATGGCGAGCAGCCCGGCATCGAGCACCGGGTCGGCCGCGAGGAGACGGCGCTGGTCGAGCGTTTCAATGGCCGCGTGAGCGAGGGCGGAGCGGTTCTTCGTGTGCATGGGTGTGGTCTCCTAACGAGGTGGTCAGGCGAGATGTCCGATTCCCCCGCGATCCGGGCAAGCCGAGCGCGGCCTTCCACGCCGGCCTGAACAGGGCAGCTTCGGCAGAGGCATGCATCACGTTTCAGACGGCACACGCGTCAAAGGCGCACGAAACGAGAACGCCTCGCGATGGCTGCATCGCGAGGTGTTTCTGCTCTCATGTTGTGACGATCGACGGACGTTCAGCGGCCGGCCGCTCGCCGACGCAGTCCGAGCAGGGCGACGCCGGCGACGACGGCGATCGACGTCGGCTCCGGGATCGGGACGAAGGTGCCGCCGAGAATGCCCAGGCCACGGAACGCGGTGCCCGTGCCCGCGGTGACGATCGAGGCCGGCGTGCCGGCCAGCGTGCCGCCGTAACCCGACGTATCGTTCAGTCGCTGCAGTGCGCTGCCCGTGCTGAGCCAGAGGCTGACGTTCGTGCCATCGGTTGCAGCGGTAAGGTTGGTCGCCGAGCTAGTAGTGGTGCCAGAGGCGCTCCACGCCGTGCCGTTGTACGTGTACTTCTCAAGTCGCGAGTTGACAGTATTGAGCACGTACGCCGTGTCAGCGCCCGCAACGGTAGAGCTCAGGTCGAGGAAATAGATCCCATGCACCGCGTCGCCCGTGCCGCTGTAGGCGACGACTGTCGTCGGTGTCGTGGAGCCAGTCGGTGCGTTGCCGTAGCTCTGGACCTTCTGGCTGATCGTCGTCGACCCGTTCGATGCAAGAAGCCCGTTCGCCGAGCCGGCGTAGCTGGCGAGGAACACCTGGCGGCTATTGCGGGTGTCGATCGCCACCGGCGTGCTGCCAGAGGCGTAGTACACGCCGTTGCTGGTGCCGAGGTAGTAGTTGGTGCCGCTGACCGTTGTGGCGCTGCGGATGTTGCCCGTGCCAAATAGCGAGTTCGTCTGCTCAAAGCTCGTGTCGACGATGCCGGTGAGGCCCACCGTGCCCACGACGCGGGCGGTCGCCGCGACGTTGATGTTGCTCGTCGAGCCGGCGTCCTTGCGGTAGCCCGCGAAGATAAGCGAGTTGCCATCCTGCGACGGTGAGATCGTACCTTCGGTGGTCGAGGTGCCGATCACCGTCAGGGCGGACGTTCCGGTGCCCGCGACGCTGATGGACTGCACAAAGGTGCCCGAAGGGGTGTATTCGTCGAGTGAGATGGCGGACGTCGCGCCGGTGGTTCCCGTGCTCACGCGCACGGCGACGAGGTTGCCCGCCGTGATGGCCGCGGCGTGGACGCATGCGGTCAGGCCTGCCGATGCGCAGAGCGCAGCAACACATGTGGCGAGGATTCGGCGACTCAACATTTTCAGCTCCTGGGGTCCTGATCTCTCTCTTTTCTTCGTAAGCCCGAACACGACACGCATCGGAACGCAGCCGATCGCGAAGCGACGGCGCAGATCGAGCGAGCGGGCAATCGAACTCTAAACCCGGGTTACGATTTGTCTAGGGAAATGTTAGCAGGATTGAAATACGTACATGCAGCAACGGGCGGCCATTCCGGCGATGATGGATGTGCCAAGTCGAATTTTAGAAGCATGTTACGTCGATTCTCGGTGATCGATGGATGCTTGTGCCGAGAGAGGGGTGCTGTAATAGTCGTTGTAAGCCAGCGCGGATGGCGTGATCGCGCGGGCCATCGGTGTGGTGTCTTCGGGTGACGGCCCGCTGTGCGTCACCCTCAATCGACACCGACGAACCGGCGGATTTTCGGCTGGATTTCATCTCGATGTCGTGACCACACTGGGCTCCGGCGACCGACGGACTTCGATCGCTCTTGAACGAGCGGTGCTATTCACAAAGGAGCTGGACGGAATATCGGGTTATTGTGCGGGAATGAGACGAAATGCGACAGAATGAGACGCGCGGCCGCGCTGGCGAGCACGTGCAACCCCGGTGTTCGGTGAAAACGTCCGGCTTGCAATCGGCGGGGTGGGGCATAGATTTGCCGGTCTTGGCAGGCCGGTGCTGCGGCGCGTCGGCGCTCGGGTGGCAATTCCGAGCGTTTTCGTTGCTGAACTTTCGAGCTGGCTTGCCGATATGTCGAAGAGAAGTGGGAAGCCGGCGCGTCGTGCGCTGGGGTCCCGAACGGTCCGGTCTCGGCCGAACTGCGTCTGGCGCGTCCACCTGTAGGACGTGTACGACGTAGCCGGCGGGTGGCCGGCGGCGTCTGGAAGCGTGGGGCCCGTCGATTTTGACGCGGCCCGAGCGTGTATCGTCGCCGACGTAACCGTTTCCCGTGGTCCGCGAGCCCCCGCAGAGAGCACACACCGATGAACCTCAAGACGTCCCTCCTGTCGCGATCGATCCTCGGTAAGGCCGTCCTCGGCAAGGCCGTCGGCGCGGCGGCGGTCGGTTCGCTGCTCGTCGTCGCGACGGGCTGCGAGTCCAACAGCTTTATCGACCCCAGCGAACTCCCGACCGGCGTCGACGCCGCCCCGCGCGTCGTGCCGATCCTCGACAACGTTACGCTCGGCCTGGAAGAGGACGGCGGCATCTACGCCGGTGCCCGCGATGTCCGCGCCGAGGACGTCGTCGCCAGCGCGACCGACTACAAGATCGGCCCGAACGACCTGCTGCAGATCAACGTCCCCGACCTGCTCGGGCCCGGCCTGCTCTCGACGGATCAGAAGCGCGTCAGCGAGACCGGCTGGGTGTCGCTGCAGTACGTCGGCAAGGTCGACGTGACCGGCCTGACCGAGCCTGAGGCGCAGGACAAGATCGCCGAGGCGTACAAACTCGCCGGCCTGCTGCAGGACCCGCAGGTCAGCGTCACGGTGCTCCAGGCACAGAACCAGATCTACACGATTCAAGGTGCCGTGCAGCGGGCCGGTCCGTATACGCTCCGCAAGGGTGATTATCGCCTGCTCGACGCGCTCGGCGACACGGGCGGCGTGACCTCTGAAGAGGGCATCGACTACGTTTACGTCATTCGCGACAAGGCGAAGAAGGGCGCGACGACCGAACCCGCCGGCATGACCCCGGCCACGCCGGTCAAGCCCGCCGCGCCGGGCAGTGACCCGCTCATGCCGCGCAGCGCCGCTCCGGCCCCGCGCGTGACGTACGCCCTCGTCCAAGACGCGGCCCCCGCGACCGCCCCCGCCGGAGACGCGACCGGCCGCGTGTTGCAGCCCGAAGGTGCCGCCCCGACGCCAGCCGTCGCCGACCCGCTGACCCCGGCCCCGGTGGCCCCGGTGGCCCCGGTTTCGCCCGACGCGCCGGCCCAGCCGGTCGTGGTCGCGCCGGTCCCGGAAGTGACCGCCCCGAACACCGCCAGCAGCTTCGAGTTCGCCGCTCCGGCCGAGCCGAGCGATAAGGAAGTCATCAAGGTCCCGCTGGCCGAGCTGCGTCAGAAGGGCGCGCTGAAGTACAACATCGTGATCCGTCCGAACGACATGATCATGGTGCCCTTCCCGATCCAGGGCGAGTACTACATGGGCGGCCACATCGCTCGAACGGGCGTGTACAGCCTGACGGCCCGTCGCATCACCATCAGTCAGGCGATCATCGGTGCCGGCATGATGGACCAGGTCGCCATCCCGGCCCGGTCCGTGCTGAAGCGCCGCGTCGGCAAGGACGCCTACGTCATGGTCCGCATCGACATCGAGCGGATCTACGCGGGCCTCGAGCCCGACATTGTGCTGAAGCCGTACGACCAGATCCACGTCGGCACGAATTTCGGCGCGCCGTTCCTCGCGGCGATCCGCAACGGCTTCCGCGTGACGTACGGCTTCGGCTTCCTCTACGACAAGAACTACGCCGACCCGAACAACAATAACTGATCCATCTCACCGGCGACCGACGCGTCAACGCGCGCGATCGGCCGTCGCAGGATCGATCGAACGCCCGGGCAGAAGGTTGCTCGGGCGTTCGCATTGGCGAGGCGTGGCAGGAGCCTGACGTCCGAGAAGACGTGTGAATTGGATAAGGTCCGCATCGAAATCGCCCGGCGCGCGTACTCTTTCCGCGAAGATGCGCGGTAGGATGTACGTCTACCGAAGGTTGTAAGGCACCGAATTGCCGCGGAGGACCGATCGCGTGAGCAGCGGGTCGACGAAGCCCATCCAGAATCGCCGAATCGTGCCGCCCGGCATCGGGTCGGCACCGGTGGTGCCACCGCCGGTGACGCCGCCGGTGACCCCGCAAGCGATCGCCGCGCCGGCCGAGGTCGCCCCGGCGGAGCTCAGCCCGCTGCCGGTGAGTTCGCCTGCAGTCCCAGCGGGCTCGCCCGCGGTCGCGGTGTCGTCGCGCGGGTACGCGGAGCCGCACTCGGCGGCACCCGGCGTCGCGTCGGCCAAGGGTTGGCTCGGGTTGCCCCAGCAGTTCTGGATCACCGCGGGCGTGGTCGCCGCGCTGTTCGTCCTCATCTACTGGCCGAACCTGCTCCGGCTCTTCCGGAAGACCGCGCCCTTCGTCGGCGTGGCCGAGTGGTATCACGCGATGTTCGTGCCGGTGGTGGGGGTGTACTACCTCTACCTGCACCTCGACGAGTTGCTTGCCGCGAAGGTCGTCCCGCTCTTGGGAAACCGCTTCACGAACGGGCGATTCATCTCGGCAGGCGTGGTGGCGCTCGCGGGTATCGTCTTCATGTGGCTTCCGGACGCTCCGTTCGTCCCGCAGCAATACGCTGACTACGCCGCCCTGATCGGCGTTGCGGGCAAGGGACTTCTCGGGCTTGCGGTGATGGTCGTCGCGCTCGACTGGGGCGTCGGCTCGCTGCTGTTCGGCCTGCTCGTCAGCATCTACGGCATCTGGCCGGGCCAGAACGACTTCGTCAAAGACATCGGCATGGTGATCGCCGTCTTCGGCGCGGTCCTCACGCTCGGCGGGTGGGGCGTCATGCGGATCGCGTGGTTCCCGATCGCGTTCCTGCTCTGCGCACTGCCGTGGCCGGGCTTGTTCTACAGCCGCGTCGCGATGCCGCTGCAGACGATCGCCGCCCATGTCGGCGTTGTCGTCATGCAGCTTTGCAACGTCGATGCGGAGTACTCGGGCACGGTGATGTACATCTACACGCCGGGCAACTCCGTACCGCGGCCGCTCAACGTCGCCGAGGCGTGCGCTGGCATCAAGTCGCTGATGACGTTCGTCACGCTCGCCGCGGCGCTGGCGTTCCTGAGCAATCGCCCGCTGTGGCAGAAGCTGTTCGTCACGGCGGCTGCTGTGCCGATCGCGATCCTGTCGAACGTCATCCGCGTCGCCGGGCAGGGCTTGCTCGATCGTTACGTCTCGCAGGAGTGGAGCACGGGCTTCGCGCACGGCTTCGCGGGCGTGGTGTTCCTGATCCCCGGTTTCGTGGTCATCATGGGCATGTTCTGGCTCCTCGATAAGCTGTTCATCGAAGAGGTCGTCGACGATGACGAAGACGAAGCGCCCGGCAAGCTCGCCAAGGGAGGTGCGGCATGAGCGCGGAACTTAAGCGGGCACTGCTGTCGCCGCCGCTCCTGATCGTGGCGAGCGTGCTGCTCATCGTCGGGATCGGCCTGAACGCGATCGTGTTCGGCGGTGGGATCAAGTTCACCAAGGATCGCGTCGAACTGCGCCGCGACCTCACGCTGCTGCCGAAGAAGCTCGGCCACTGGGTGCAGGTCCTCGACGACGAGACGCTGCCCGCCGAACAGGTGCACGAACTCGGCACGACCGCCTACATCCAGCGCGGCTACGTCAACACGAAGAAGATCGACGTCAAGCAGCTTGAGGGCATGGACAAGCTCAGCACGGCCGATCGTGCGAAGCTGTTCTGGACGCTCCGCGCCCGCGACCCGTCGTGCGCGATCAACGTCCACATGGCGTACTACACCGGCCTCGTCGACACCGTCGCGCACATCCCCGAGCGCTGCATGGTGGGCGGCGGCTTCGACCCGGTGAACCCGGCCCGCGTGTCGCTCAAGCTCGGCAACGGGCTCGCGCCCCTCGACGTGAAGTACAACGACTTCCGCAAGCGCGACGGCGGACGCGGCACGAGCGAACTGGTCATCAACGTCCTCTACTTCTTCCAGGTGAACGGCGACTACGAATGGGACAGCATCACCGGCGTCCGCCAGAAGCTGCAGAACCTCTGGGAGAAGTACGGCTACTACTGCAAGATCGAGATGAGCACCGTCGCGCTCGCGCCGGAGGAATCGCAGGCGGTCGCCGCCGACTTCCTCACGCAGGCGCTCCCCGAAATGGAAAAGCTGCTTCCCGACTGGGAAGCCGTGAACGGCCGACGAATGCCGTCCCCATCGTCGTCTCCCTCGTCGTCGTCGCCCGCGACGACGAAACCGGCAAAGTGAGCCGTTCGTCGTACGCGGTTCGCCATGCATGCGTCGTGGAACGCGTTGACGGCGTCCGCGCGGTTCGCGAATCGTGAGTTGCAGCGTTATCCTTTTTGCCCCGCGGGCCGTCGGATCACGCTTTGTCGGTTTATCAGGCCCCCGCGTGAGCCGATATCAGATATAGCCGTCTGCGTCCTCCGTACCGCGCTCCGAAGAGATCCAACCCATGGCGAAGAAGAAAAAGAAGAGCAAGCTGAACCGATCGCTGCTGCTGTACATCGTGCTCGGCGCGGCCGTCGCGGGTGGTGGGGCGTTCGGGGCCTACCGCTACGTCCGCTCGAGCAACCACGCGGGCGATCTCCAGGCGGCGATCAGCGCTTATGAAGCCAAGGACTGGGAGGCCGCCCGCAAGGCGTTCGACCGCTATACCCAGCGCGAGAAGGGCAAGACGGACGCCCCGGCACGCGTGCAGTACATCGACGTCCTGAGTCACCTCACCAGCTTCGACGAGAAGAACATGGTGAGCCTTCTCCAAGTGAACGAACACGCGCTGCAGATCGATCCGTCGTTCAAGCCTGCGCTCGAAAGCTACCTCCGTTACACGTTCGACTTCACCGAGGGTCGCGGCGCGATCCGTTCGCAGGAACTGGCCGTCGCGGTCCGCAGCGCGCTGTCGCGCATCAAGGATCACTCCGCCTCGCTGCTCCGCGTCGATCCGGAGAGCCGCATCGGCGCCGAGGCGGCCGGCCTGGCCGAGATGCTGGCGCTCGGTAAGAAGTCCGACGCGCGGACGCTCGACGACCTCGAAGCGGCGAGAAAGGTCATCGCGGGGCATCTTGAAAAGCACAAGTACAGCCCGCGGCTCCGCGCGTTCGAGCAGCAGATCGCGGCCGACATGCTGAGCCTGTCCGCGAAGTCGGGCGTGCGCGTCAACGTCGACTACGCCGAACCGCCCGCCGGTCCGCTGCTGCAGAAGTTGCGAGGCGAACTTGCCGACCTGACCGCCGTCGCGACGGGCGGCGCGCCAGTCGACCCCGCGTCGGCCGCCGCCGTGGCGGAGTTGACGAACAACGACCGCGTCGAGCTGATCCGCACTGCGATCGGTGTCCGCGGCATGCTGATGGAGTTGGGGCGAACCAACTCGACGCCCGAGGAGCGGATCGCCGCGAACAACGAGATCTACGACCTCGGCCAGAAGGCCGCCGACATGGTCAAGCCTGGCGATGCGTCCTTCATCAGCATGCTGACGATGAACGCCCGCATGCAGCGCAGCCGCGGCAAGGTCGCCGAGGCCGAGGCCGCCTACAAGAAGATCGTCGACGCCTATCCCGACGACTGGACCGGCCGCATCCTGCTCGCCGACCTGTACCGCTCCGCCGGGCGCTTCAAGGACGCGCTGGCCGTGCTGTCCGTCAACCCGAAGCCGAGCTACGACCGCATCGGCGTCGCAGGCCTGCGATTCGTCGTCGAGGGGCCCGACGCGATGGTGCGCCGCGCAGAGATGCGCGCCCGCAACTGGGCAGCAGTCGCCGAGGCGAACCGCGAGGCCGAGCGAAAGCTGATCGCCGACGAGCGTTCCGAGGCGGCCCGCGCCTTGGGTGAAACCAACCCGCGCGTGAAGCTGATCGACGTCGCCGTCAAGCGCTACATCGACGGCGACCTCGTCATGACGCAGGAACTGCTCAGACAGGCCCGCGCCGAAGTGGGCTCGTCGGCCAACGAGACCGACGACCTCGGCGACGACCTCGACCTCGAAGCCGTCGACGTCGCACTGATCCGCGGCCAGACCGGCACCGCCCGCGATCTGCTTGCCGCGCGTCTCAAGGAGGGCGAGCGCAACCAGGTCATGATGCTGCGCCTCGTCGACGTCTACGTCCGCGAGCGCAACTTCGCCGAGGCGCGCAACCTGCTCAAGCCGCTCGCCGAGGTAGGCAAGTCCGACGTGACGTTCCAGAACGCGTGGATCATCGCCAACGCCGACCAGCCGGTCGTGACCAAGCAATTGCTCGATCAGATCCCGGAGGTGAACGCCGCCGACCGGGCGCGGAAGTTCCAATTGGCGGTCAGCGTGAATCAGCCGGACGTGTACGGCCCGCTGCTTGAAAAGGTGCTCGACGAGTCCGGCGACAGCGAGCCGCTCCTGCCGATCATCCAGCAGGCGCTCGTTAACACGCGCGGCGTCGATTCGGAGAAGGCCCGCGTGGATGCGCTGATCGCGTCGGCGATCAAGAAGTATCCGTCGGTCACGATGTACGCCGAGCTGCAGAAGGTGTTCGCCCTGTCGACGCCCGAGGAGATCGAGAAGCTGACGGAAGAGGAGATCGAGAAGATCCCCGACCCATACGCCAAGGCACTGGCGAAGGCCCGCCGCGCGGCGGGGCGAGGGAACGTCGACCAGGCCGTGGCGTTTCTTCAGGAAGCCATCAAGCTCGACCCCGACGTCAAGCGTGGCGGCGACGCGCACACGATGCTGTTCCAGATCTACGCCAGCACGAACCAGTTCGACGAGGCGAGCAAGCTCGTCGACGTCCTCGCGAAGGCGAACACCGACCGCGCTGGCGGCCGCATCTGGCGGGCCCGACTGCTCATCCAGCAGGGCAAGTCCGCCGAGGCGCTCGCGCTCGCGAAGCAGGTTCAGTCCGAGCTTCCCGACTACACGGCCGCCTGGGTGACCGTCGCCATGGCGCAGACCGCGTCGGGCCAGTATCAGGACGCGCTGCGCACCGTGGACGTCGCGCTCAGCCAGACGCCGCAGGACCTTGAAGCGCTGCGCCTCGGCATCAACACCGCGCGTCTCACCGGTCGCCGGGCGGACATCGAGCGATACATCGCGCAGGCGCGTCAGCGTTACCCGCGAGCGCTAGAATTCGAGCTCGCGCAGCTCGACACCGTCGCCCTGTTCGGCGATCCCGAGACCATCGTCGTACGCCGCGAACAGCTCGCGCAGCAGAACCCGCAGGCCGCCGACTTCCAGTACCAGGCCGGTCGCACTTACTTCCTCGTCGCGCGGAAGTACGCCTTCGCGTCCAACGACAAGCAGGCCGATGTGTGGCTCAAGAAGGCGATCGCCGCCAGCCAGGCCGGCATGGAGAAGTTCCCGAGCGACCTCCGTTTCCTCGGTGACTACGCGCTGCTCAGCACTGACGCAACCAACAAGGGCGAGCCCGGTCTGAAGGCCTTCGAGGCCGCCCGCGCCAAGCCCGAGCTTGCCGGCAATGTCGACCTCGACATGAAGTACGCCGGGTACTTGCTCACGCTGAATCGCGCCGCCGACGCCCGCAAGGTGTTCGAGGCCGTCGCCGAGAAGCACCCCGACAACCGCGCCGCCATCGAGGCGATCGCACAGACCTACGTCGCCGAGGATCGCGTGGACGACGCGGTGAAGGCGCTGCAGCGCCTCGGCGCGGAAGATGCGGACGCGTTGTTCGCCCAATCCGAATTGCTCGCCCGGAAGGGCCGCAAGGAGGAATCGCTTGCCCTGATCGAGAAGGTCGTGACGCTGTCGAAGAATGCGGTCCGCGCCCGCGCCAGGCAGGCGGAACTGCTCATCGACCTGAATCGCGTAGACGAAGCGAAGCGGATCGCCGAGTCGATCGTGGACGAGAACCCGCGCGAGCCCGCCGGCCGGTTCCTGCGGGCGCTCATCGAGCTGCGCGGGAAGACCCCGGACATCGGCAAGGCAATCGAAGACCTCGAATCCGTCCGCGACACCGCCCCGAACAACGTGCTGGCCCGCGCGCAGCTCGCCGAGCTGTACATCCGCACCGGCCGCCCGCAGGACGCGGGTAGCGAGACCGAGGCCGCCTATCGCGACAACAAGCAGGATCGCGTTGCCATCCTGCGCGTGCTGGCGTGGCACGCCTCGAACTCGCGCTGGCAGACGATGCTGAACATCATCGAAGACGCACGGCAGAACCCGCAGCTCGTGAACGACGTCGACATCATGGTCAACGAGACGACCGCCTACGACGGCCTCGCCGACGGCCCGAAGGCCATCGCCGCCGCGAAGAAGGTCTACGACGCCGTCCCGCGCAGCGAGCGTGCCGGCACCGGCTACCTTGTGACGCTCGCCAAGTACGGCTCGACGCAGGACGTCGAGCGCGAGGCGCGGAAGATCCTCAAGGACAACCCCAACGCCTGGTGGGCGAAGCCGCCGCTCGCGATGTCGTACGCCAAGCAGGAGCGGAAGCAGGAGGCGTTCGCCACACTCAAGGACGCGTTCGGCACGCCCGGGCTCGGCCAGCCGCAGCAACGTGACATGGTCCTGACGATGGCTCAGTTCGTCGGACCGAAGGAGGCGATCTCACTCGTCGACCGGCAAATCGAGGAGTCGGACCTGTGGGCCCTCGACGGCGTCGACCTCTACCGACGAGCCGGTAACCTTGAGAAGGCCCGGCAGCTCGTCGACAGACTCGTGGCGAAGGCCCCCGCGTGGGGCGAGCTCGAGATGAAGCGCCGCATCTACACGGTGTGCGCCGAGTTCTACCTCTTGGATACCCCGCCGCAGCCGCAGAAGGCGGTCGAGGCTTACGGCAAGCTGCTGGAATTCGTCCAGTTGGACAAGATGGCGTTGAACAACTACGCCGACGCATTGACGCGTCTGGGGACCAAGGAAGCGAATGCGAAGGCCTTGGAGCAGGCCGAGAAGGCCTACAACTTCGCCAAGGCCGGCGAGTTCAAGCAACCCGAGGACGGCTACATCCTCGACACGTACGGCTGGTGCCTCGTTTTGAACGACCGCACCGAAGATGGCATTCCGATATTGTCTGACGCGCTAGACCGCGCGAATCTGCCAGAATCGTGTTACCACTTGGCAGAGGCCTACTTGCGCAAGAGTGACAAGGACGTGGCGAAATCCTTCGCGCAAAAAGGGCTTGACATAATCGACAGGCAGAAACAGAATGGGAAACCGGTCGATGGAGAGCTTCTCCGTCGCCTGCAGGATGCCATGCAACGGGCCAGCCAATAGGCCTCCTGTAGAAGTTCTTGGTCGAATTCCCGAAAGGGGAGCTCATCCGGCCCGAAGTCAGCCTGAGTCCGTCGTCGCAAGCGATGCCACACACCGCCGCGCGACACCCACGCGGACTCGCCCGTGCGCTGGTACGTCCGAATTCGCTTCCGTTGCCACACACCGGAGCCGCGAATCCTGCCCCCGAGAGGGCAATCGAACGTCGCCTCGCCACTTTCTGCGTCCCATACCCACCCCCGGGCACGCAATCGGCTGACCCCGCTCGTCAATCTGTTCGATGCGACCGATGAATCTACGTCGGCGCATTGCGTTGTGAGAAATCGTCTGGAGCGGCGTCCCACGCAGCCCGCGCGCGCCGTGATCCGCGTGCGCGATCCTCGTTGAGATCGCCGAAAAGGAGAACTGCCCATGACTACCCTTCCGCAAACTACGGGGACCCGATTCCCCCGTGCCGGCGGACGAGCCCCGAATATTCCGGGCCCCGTCCAGCCAGGCCTGCCCGCCGGTCCCGGCGGCAACGTCCTTTCTGCTGGCGACATCATCCGCGTCCTGCGCGCCAACGCGCTCATGACGATCGTGATGCTTGTCCTCTCTCTGGGTGCCGGCTACGGCATCTACCGCGCCCTCGCCACCTACGCCCCCAGCTACACCGCCACCGCCCAGCTGAAGGTCCTGACCCCCACGATGGTCGACCTCCGCGGCGGCGGCGCGTCGGCGTTCGTCGCGAACGCGGTCGCCCCCCTTGAAGTTCGCATGCAAACGCAGGCGAACATGCTCCAGAACCCTGCCGTCTGGCGCGAAGTGCTGCAGGATGCCAACAGCCCCGTCGCCAAGACCGACTGGTACCAGCAGTTCGTCGTCCGCGACTCCACCGGCAAGCCGAGCTTCGACATCAACGCCGCGATCAAGGATCTCCGTAACCGCGTCGGCGTGAACGTCTTCAAGAACTCGGAACTCATCCAAGTGAGCGTGTCGGCCACCTCGAAGAACGATGCCGTCGAGGTCCTCAAGGAGCTCGTCCGCGTCCACATCGAGAACGAGAACGAGATCAACGGTGAGTCCCGTCGCAGCGATGAAGGCACGCTGAAGACGATGCTTGCCAAGATCAACACCCAGCTCGCCAACACGAACAACCGCATCGCCGAGCTGAAGAAGGCGATCGGCTACTCCAGCGGCGGCAACATGGGTACGCCCGCCGTCACCCAGCTCGAGTTGAACGGCCTCGCCGCCGACCGTGCGAAGGAGATGAACAACCTCGCCGAGGCGGTCGCCGCGCTTGAGAATGCGAAGAAGTCGATCGAGGCCGGCAGCGTCCCCGGCATGGTTCAGAATCTGATCGACTCCGATCAGCGGCTCAACGCGCTGCGAAACCAGCTCGACATGACCGACACCGAGCTTCAGGTCGAGATCGCTCGCAACGGCGAGAACTCCCGCCGCGCGAAGGAACTCGTCGTCCAGCGCGACACCCTGAAGAAGAAGGCTGCCGATCGTGAGGACGAGGTCCGCAACCAGAGCATCGAAAGCTTCAAGCAGAACCTCCAGTCGATAGTCGACAAGGGCAAGGGCAGCGTCGCCGACTTCGACGCCCGCATCGCGAAGGCCTCGCAGCTCATCGTCGACTTCAACCGCAACAGCAGCGATCTCGACAGCGAGATCAAGACGGCCAGCTACCTCGAAGATCGCAAGAAGGCGATCGAAGAGAAGCTCGACAACATCACCGCCAGCACCGGCGGCGCCGACACCCGCGCCACCGTTCGCCGGATGAGCCTTGAAGAGCCCACCGGCATGAGCAGCCCGAACCTGTCGGTCACGATGCTCCTGAGCGGCGTGGTCGGCCTGGGTCTCGCCCTCGGCATCGCGTTCCTCCGCGAACTGATGGACACCTCGATCCGCAGCCCGCGCGACATCACCCGCGTCGGCCAGATGAACCTGCTCGGCATGATCCCGCACGAGGACGACGATCCTCAGGCCGCCGGTTCGGAGCTCTCGCTGGTCATCAGCCAGGCCCCGCACAGCGTCATCGCCGAACAGTTCCGCCACGTCCGCACCCGTCTGCAGCACGCCGCCTCGCTCGACACCACCCGCAGCCTGCTCGTCACGAGCCCCGGCCCCGGCGATGGCAAGACGACGGTCGCCTGCAACATCGCGGCGGGCCTGGCCCTCAACGGCCGGAAGATCCTCCTCGTCGATGCGAACTTCCGTCGCCCGCAGGTCCACAGCGTGTTCGGTCTGACCAACGACGTCGGCTTCGGCAGCGTCCTCGGTCAGCAGGCCTCGATCGAGACCGCGGTCCGCAAGACCAACGTCCCCAACCTCGACGTCCTCTCGACCGGCCCGCGTCCGGCCAACCCGACCGAACTCCTCGAGTCGGCCCTTCTGACCGAGTTCATCGACCGTGCCCTCGAAGAATACGACCACGTCGTGTTCGACTCCGGCCCGATCCTGCTCGTCAGCGAAACGGTCGCACTGGCTCCCCGCGTCGATGGCGTCATCACCGTGGTCAAGGCTCGTGCCAACAGCCGCGGTCTGCTCCAGCGTATGCGTGATGCCCTCCGCCAGCTCAAGAGCGAGCACATCGGCGTCGTCCTCAACGGCGTCCGTACCCAAGGCGGCGGCTACTACGGTCGCAACATCAAGACCTACTACACCTATCAGTCGGCCGGCAACTGAACGATCAGCTCACTCTGATCCGGAGATTCGGTTACCGACGATTGAGCGTGCGAGCCGGTTGAGTCTGGTAGTCCTCTCGCGAAAGCGATTGGCCGACCGGCAACGCACGAAGTCCAGACTTGCAGTTCTCCAACGAAGCGGCGTGTCGAGTGTGGCTCGGCACGCCGCTTTTTCGCGCGCACATTTTCCCGCTATCATCCCCGACATGGACATGAACACGATTGTCGCTCAATGGGATTTCTCCCGCACCCGCCTCCTTGCCACGCTCGACGGCATCGAGAAGCACTGCGGTGCCGACGTGAACAAAGCCCTCGCGTGGCGGCCCGGCGCCGGGCGTGCTCACATGGCGTGGCAGTTCGTGCACTGTGCGGCAACGCATCACAAGTACGTGAACCAATACATCAACGGCAAGACGCCCGCTGACGAACCCCTCGTCGCCAATTTCGGCGGCGGTAGCACGCCGAGCGATACAAACGTGCCGACGATCGCCGAGATTCGCGACGTGCTCGCCAAGACGTACGCCGAGGCTATGGCCGTCATCAAGCTGCTCAAGCCCGCCGACCTTGAACGCAGCTTCACGCAGGCGAACGGCGCGACGCGCCGCATCGACGAATCGCTCGTCCTGCTCGCCTGGCACGAGGCGCACCATCAGGGGCAGATCCACCTGACGTTCAACCTCTACAAAGCCAAATGATCGTCAGTAGTCGGTGGTCAGTAGTCAGTAGCTGCGGATGCCGAGATGACTCAGCTACTGACTACGGACCACCGACCCCGGACCAATCCCCATGCCTACCGAAGCCGCCATCGCCGCAAAGAAATCCGTCGCCCCCATCGTCGGCCGATCGACGATGCGCGGGCTCGTCAAAGCCAAGCGCGAGGTCGGCCTGTGGATGGAGGAGGTGGCCGTCCCCGAGATGGGCATCAACGACGTCCTCATCCGCGTCCTCCGCACCGGCATCTGCGGCACCGACGTGCACATCTGGAACTGGGACGCTTGGGCGCAGAAGACGATTCCCGTGCCGATGGTGGTGGGGCACGAGTTCGTCGGCGAGATCGTCGCCGTCGGATCGAACGTGAACGACTGGAAGCCAGGCCAACTCGTCAGCGGCGAGGGCCACGTCGTCTGCGGCCGATGCCGCAACTGCATGGCGGGGCGACGGCACCTGTGCGCGCACACGAAAGGCGTAGGCGTGAACCGCGCCGGCGCGTTCGCAGATTACATCGTGTTGCCGTACGGAAATGTGTGGGAACACGAGAACAGTGGGCGGTGGGCAGTGCGCAGTGGGCAGGCGCAGACCAGCGAGCCGAATTCGCCGACCAGCCAGGAGCTTCCCACTGCTGACGCTTCTCCTGCCCACTGCCAACTGCCCACTGCCCACCGTTTAGACGTCGCCTCCATCTTCGATCCGCTCGGCAACGCCGTTCACACTGCGCTCCAGTGGGATCTGCTCGGCGAAGACGTCCTCATCACAGGGGCCGGCCCGATCGGTGCGATGGCGTGCGCGGTGGCGAAGTTCGCCGGTGCGCGGTTCGTCGTCATCACGGATGTGAACGACTACCGGCTCGATCTCGCGAAGAAGCTCGGCGCCGATCGCGTCGTGAACGTGATGCGCGAAAAGCTTCCCGAGGTGCAGCGCGAACTCGGTATGAAGGAAGGCTTCGACATCGGCCTTGAGATGTCGGGCAACCCCAGCGCCTTCCGCGACCTCATCGCCAACATGGCGCACGGCGGGAAGATTTCCGTCCTCGGCATTCCGGAGAAGGAACTCGCGATTGACTGGAACGCCGTTGTCTTCAACATGCTCACCATCAAGGGCATCTACGGCCGCGAGATGTACGAGACCTGGTACAAGATGAGCGTGATGATCCAGACGGGGCTGGACATCTCGCCCGTCATCACGCATCGCTTCGATGCCGCCGATTTCGTGAAGGGCTTCGACGTGATGCGCAGCGGCCAGAGCGGGAAGGTCGTGCTGAAGTGGAATGAATGAAGAGGCCCCGCAGCGAGGAGCTTGATTGCTCCAACGCGCGGGGCCTTTACGGCGGTGACTTGTTTCAACGTCTGACGGCTCACCGTGTTCAGCGTCGCCGACGCGACATCAGCGGCACAGCAGCGGCGAACGCGAGCAGGGCGGTCGTAGGCTCAGGGACCGCCGACTGTGCCAGTGCCCAATCGCCCGCGAACGAGCCGCTCGGCAGCGACGTGTTGTAGTTGCTCGCCAGCTTCAGCAGGTCGTCGAAGTTGACGCTGCCGTCGTAGGTGAAGTCGCCCTGCGCCCAGCCGCCGGTGCCGTTGTAGTTGGCCGCCAGCTTCAGCAGATCGTCGAAGTTCACGGAGCCGTCTAGGTTCGCGTCGCCGCGGAGCGTCGTGCGGACGATGACTGTCGTGTCGTCGATCGTCTCACCAAGGTAGGTGGCGGGTGAGCCGATCGAACTCGCTTCTGCAACGGCGACGCCCAGCTTGGGATTCGTCGCGGCATTCGAACTGATCAGACCCGTGCCGGCGAACCCGCCCGCAGCGCCTTGGCTGGCTGCCGTGGCAATCGTGCTTAGCGGGCTCGCGTCGGTGTAGTTCACGAGGGCCGCGTTGTCCGTGAGGTCGAGCGTCGAGCCTGTCGCCACGGTCAGCACGACCGTGTTGACGACCGTCGTCGTCGGCTTGTCGACGATGTTCAGCCTGCCCGTGCCTTCTGTGGCGACCAGGTTCACGTGCTGCGCGACGTTCACGTCCACCTTCCCCGCAGACGCGACCAAGTTGACGTTGCCCACGTCGCCCACAAGCGACAGCGTACCACCGTTCGAGCGGAGCGTCGGTGTGCCGCCCTCGCTGCCGACCGGGCCGGCCACTTCCACCGTGCCCGCGCCGACGGCGTTCAGGAACGCGCCGTTGTAGGCGTACACGGGCCCGGAGATCGTCAGCTTCTGGCCGGCCGGCACGTTCGCGTTCGTCACCGCGCCGCCGAGGATGAACTGGTTCGCGATCGTGTGGCTGCCCTGCGTCACGTTGATCGCGGCGTCGCCGGTTGTCGAGTTCATCGTGAGCGAGCCGGTTCCAGAGAGCGTGTAGCGGTTCGCGTTGTTGATGTTGAGCGTGCCGAGCGTGACAGGGCCGTTGATCGCGATCGTGCGGGCGGCCGTGATCGCGCTGCCGAGGTTCGCGGTGGCGTTCACGCCGTTCGGCGCGCCGCCCGACGCCCAGTTGCCCACGGTGAACCAGTCGCCGTTGGCGTTAAGCGTCCAGGTCGGGTTGATCGCCACCGCGCCGGCGGTGAGCGACAAGTCGTCGAAGAACACCGCGCCGCCGCCCACCGGCTGATTCATCTGCACGTGCACGATGACCGCGCGGGCCTGCGTGGCGGTCGCGGGTGCGACGGCGCTGCTGGAGAGCAGGTTCCACGTGTCGATGGGCTTGGTCCGGTCGAAGATCGATTCGCTCGTGCCGACGACGGCGTTCGCCGCGTTCAGGAACTCAAGCTTCAGCGAGGCGAAGTTATTGCCGGTGATGTAGTCGCCCGTGGGGCTGAGCGCGTAACCGGCGAGCGTGTACGTCTGGCCCGGCGTGGCGGCGACGACCTGCGTTGCGCCCGAACCGCCGTACTGGAACCACGGGCCGTACACCTTGAATGAGTTCGCGCCCGTGCGAGCGTACTCGACCGACGTGTAGGCGAAGTTGAACGCGCCCCACGCGTTCGCGCCGTAGCCCGCGGGGCCGCCCTCGAAGTCGCCATTGGTGAGGAGCGACTGAGCCTGCGCGGCAGAAGCGAGCCCGACGACGATCAGACCAGCCGACGAGAGATGACGACGACGAACCATGATTACTCCTCCGGGTTACTGAGAAATCGAGTGTGAACAGAAGTGATGCCGCGACGCCTCCGCAGGAGCGCGGCCGATACGAAGCACGAGATGACGGACGCGCCCGGTTCGGGCACCGCGACGAACGGTGCGGGTGCCGCGGGCAGGGCGGGCAAGTTGTAGTTGGACGCGAGACGAAGCAGGTCGTCGAAATCGACGTTGCCCTCGCCGGTGAAATCGCCGGCCGACCACGTGCCGCTTCCGGTGCGGCCGTAGCTTGCGGCCAGGGCGAGCAGATCGTCGAAGTTCACGACGCCGTCGAGGTTCGCATCGCCGCGCCGCGTACGGAACGCGTCGGCGAGGAGACGATCGACGTCGGCGTCATTGACGGTGAGGTTACCGTCGAAGTCGAGGAACGTGTTCGCCGGCGCGAGGCTGTGCAGGGCGGCGTCCAGGTCGCGCGCGTCGCGCGTGCCATCCAGATTGATGTCGCCCGCGATGCTGGAGGCGAAGACGCGCGACAGCGCCGCGTCGTCCCAGTTCACCGCGCCGCCGGCGCTGTTACGCTGCACCATTTCCAGCACCGCGCGGGCGAACTTCGTGTTCGCCGGTGCGACGGCGCGGACGACGGACTCGCGATAGCTCTCAGGCGTTGCCGAGTTGATCGGGTCGAACTGCGAGACGCCGATCACGTTGCCGTTCGCGTCGACGAACTCGACCTTCATCCGGCCGACGTTCTGGCCCAGCAGGCGATCGCCTGGTCGGTTTCGACCCCACGCGCCGACTTGCCAGACTTGTCCTTCGGCGGCGGGCAGTTCTTGAAAGAGGCCGGAGTTGTTCTGCGTCGTGCCGTCGAATCGGCCGTACATCTGGACGGCCTTCGTTCCGGTACGGGCGTTCGCGGCGACGCCATCGAAGCGTACGTTCGCGGCGTTCGAATACTCGATCCACTCGCCGAAGTATTCGCCGGCCGTGCGTTCGAAGCTGGCGTTCTGCAGTGCCGGCGCGTTCGCGTTGCGCGAGTAGACGCGGACGTAATCCACGTCGAGCCGCTGCGGGAAGACGGTCGTGCCGTTCGGATCGCCGCCGTAGTCGCCGCCGACGGCGAGGTTCAGGATCAGGCTCATCGGCGTCGCCGAGACGGGCACGGCGTTGCGATAGAGCGTGTAGTGCGGAACGCCGTCGACGAAGTAGCGGATGCGATCGGCGTCCCACTCGACGGCGTAGTCGTGCATCGAGCCCTGGAAGCTGACCGGCGTGCCGTTGACGCTGTAGCTGAAGTCCTGCGCAGCATACGCGTGCTGCGCTACTGTCGCGCCGAAGTGGTAGGCGCTACCGACGATCGTCGAGGCGCTGCCGCGGTTCTCCATGATGTCGATCTCGCCACCGGCGGGCCAGTTGGCGTTTCGCGGCAGAAGCCAGATTGCGGGCCACATGCCCTGCGTGCTCGGCAGCGATGCGCGGATCTCCCACCGCCCGTACGTCTGCTCGGCCCACGTGCGGACGAGGCCGGATCGGTACGCCTTCGTGTCGAACGGCTGATTCGTCGCGGTGATGCGAAGCACGCCGCCCGTGCTCGTCACCTGCGACGGCAGGTAGTACTGCTTTTCGTTGTTGAAGCTGTCCTTGCGGTTCAGCACTTCCCAGCGTGCCGTGTCGACCGTCGTCGCGTTGAATTCGTCGGCCCACTGAAGCGTGTAGCCGGGCAACGTCTGCGCGCGGGCGATCGACGCGGCCGCGAGCGGCGCGAACAGCATGGCGGCGATTCGTTGACGCTGACGCGGCATCAGGCGGCTCCCTCCAACAGGAGTCGGTGCGGCACGAGTACGGTGATCGAAGCGATCGAGCCGTCGCGGGCGAAGAGCGACTCCGTCGTCGCAGCATCGAGCGACAGCGATGGAACATCGACCGATGTTCCGTCCCGCTTCTCGATCACGATGGCCTGCGCATCGTTCGACAGGCGATAGACGACCGGCACGCCCGCGAGCGTGAAGCCGAGCGTGCCCGGCTCGAGCGTGACCGACTGTCCGTCACAGCGAGGCGACCACTGTGCCGTCTCGGCGAGGAACTCGCTCGGGCGGAGCAGCGATGGATCGAACGACAGCGCGCCGTCCTGCACGCGCACGCCCAATTCGCCCATGCGGGTGAGGAACTCTTCCTTCACCTGACCGGTCATGCCGGGTTGCTGTGCGCCGGCGTGTGCGGGCGTGTGCGAATACGCGTCGAGCGGGAATGCCCCGTACTCCGCCGGCGACTTGTTGAAGCCCAGGCCGGCTCTGACGCGGTAGTAGAGCGCCGCGAGGCGCGCCCGCACGGGATCGGACGTCTCGGCCCGCACGAAGCATTCCTGCACCGCCAGCAGCAGCTTCGCCACCATGTGCCAGTAGATGCAGCCGATGCCTTCGTAGCCGAACATCGATCCGCTGCGGCCGGTGAAGGCGCGGTGGTGGAAGACGCGTTCGTACGCCGCGAGCACGGCCGGGCGATCGCGCATGACGGCGGGTGCGAGCGACGCGTCGGCCGCCAGTGCGTCGAGCGCGGCGCTCACGTCGCGCTCGTTGCGGAACTCGGCGTTGAATCGCACCGTGCCCGATTCGTCCTTCGTCACGATCCGCGTGTCGCCTCGCGCGATCAGGTCGCGCAGCAGCGGCACGTCGACCGTGTCGAGCGTCGACTTCCCAAGGAACGGCGTCGGCTCGCGACGCGGGTAGAGCATGAACGTCTGCTGATCCTCGCGCCACAGCCCGGACCGGAACATCGCCTCGACGAGGTCGGCCGACTCCGACGCCGTGAGCAGCCCGCTGCTGAGGATGGCGACCTGACCCTCCAGCATCGCGTCGAGCCGCTCGACGTGGGCGAAGCCGTCCGAGAGCAGCACGAGGTTGTACGCGTGATACAGCCCGTCGGCCCGCTTGTTGTCCGCGATCGCCTCATCGAGGTGCGCGAGGGCGAGGGCGATCAGCGAGTGAATCTCGTTTGCCGAGATGCGTTCCGTCGAAGCGTCGAACTTGCCGCTGATCGACGCGCGGAACCGCTCGAACGCAAGGCCGAGTTGATCGAGCATCGCTCGCCGGGCGGCGTCGTCGGTCGCAGTGTGGAGCGGGTCGTGCGCGGCGAGTGCCGTCGCTACGTCGCTCATCCACTGCGCCACGGGCGTGCGAAGCGACAGCATCTCGTTCGAGACGATCAACTCGTCGACGAACGCGAGGTAGCGCCGCAGGTACGCCAGCGTCACCATCGACGTGCCGTTGCCGACGAGCGCGTTGTTGGCGTCGTTCCACTCCGGACGTTGCGTGTTCATCCAGATGCCCGCGCCGGCCACGAGGCACGACAACTTCGACAGCGCCGGCACGAGCAGCTTTTCGGCGAACGTGACGTGCGCGACGCGGTCGCCGTCGCGCACGAGTCGGCCGTCGGTGCCGAGCTTCTCAGTCGCTGCCATCGAGGCGCGATGGGCGTCCCAGTCGAAGTCGATCGTGTGTTTCGGATCGGCGCAGATGTCGGCGTGCGGGCGAAGCCGATAGGGCACGTCGGCGTAACTGAACGCCGGGCGATCGAGCCAAGCCGCGAGCACGCCGGGCTTCTGCGCGTGTGACATCTCTAGCAGACGCAGCAGGTAGACGATCTGGTGATCGCCCCAGTAGCCGATGTGACTCCACGGGTTGTGCGGCTCAGGCACTTCCCAATCGATGCCTGCGCGAGTGATGCGGTACGGGTTGAACCCGTCCTGCGTGCTCGCGTTGACGAACTTCGCGATGATCGGCTCGAGCAGATCGGCGTGGCTCGCGGCGAGCGCTTCCCAGTTCTGAAAGATGTCGCGCCAGTTGCCCTCGTAGTTCAGCGCGGGCGATCCGTCGGCGTGCGCGGTGACGATGTCGAACCGATTCCACGGCCGAGATGGGTCGCCATGACGCCTGCCGAACGTGAGCGGGAGGTATTCGTTGGCGAGCCGCAGCAGGTCGACGTCGCCGGTCTTCTCGGCGCGGGCGACGAGCTCGCGGTGTGGCATCGACGCGGGCCAGCCGGCGATGGTCGACTCGCAACGTGAGAGCACGGGGCGATTCCGCGTCGCTAGGAATCGGCGGAAGTCGTCGAGCGGGAGGCGGGCTCCGTCGTCGAGGATCGCGCCGCCGCGGAAGCTGTTGAAGAGGGCGTTCGAGAAGTGGTGGGCGGAGACGACCGCATCGCCCGTGCGCTGTGAGCCATCGGCGCCGGCGACGATCTTGTGCAGTCGGTCCGATGCGGCATCAAGCGCCGAATCGATCCCGCGATCGAGCGAAGACGACTTCAGTTGCTTCAAGAGCGAGACGACCTGCGACTGCGATCGCCGCGCGTCGGCGACGATGCGCCAACGGGCAGGCGACGATTTCGAAACGGCCAGGTCGCTCACGACGAAGTAGGCCGCACGCCTGCCGCGAAGGAGCGGCTCGGTGGTGGCCTCGCCCGTGCGGGCGAAGCGGTCGAGTTGATCGGCTGAACTGAGCACGGCACGCGGTGCGAGGCCGTGTTGCCAGAAGACGTTCGCGTGCAGCGATTCGCTCGGCTCGGCTCGGTCGACGATCTGCGACGAGAGCGCGACGGCGAGCAGGCCCGATTCAACGTCGAGTTCAGCGGTGGAGTAAGCGTTGATGAGGCAGCTTCCCGCGCGAACCGTGTTGAGCTGCGCGTTGGCCGGCATCAGGTTGCGGAGGCCGTCGAGGAGCTGAACAAAGACCGATCCGTCGCGCGTCGTCGAGAGCGAGCAGTCGCGCACCCAGCCGAAGCGGTCGCAGGCGCGCCACGAGTAATTGAAAGCCAAGCCGAGCCGGGAATGCGACTCAGTGAAGACGATGCGGTCGCCCGCGACGCTCTTCGCGATCGAGCGTGTCACGCCCGCCGCGAGGTCGCACGGCGAAAAGGGCTTCCAGATCGCGACCGAGCCGTCCGCGCCGCGCACGCGTAACACGGTGACAGGTCCGGTAAGACCGGCCGATTCGTGCAGGAGGTCGTCGGTGACGTAGGGGAAGAGCGAGCCGTCCTCGTTGCGTCGGCCCGCGGTCAGGCCGCCCGTCGAGGAGACGTACATCCAGAGGTCACAATCGGAGACGACGGAGGCGAGGAACGGGCGAAGCGACTCGACGCCGGCGATGGGATACAGCGCGGCCGGCCCGTCGCCTTGGAGCGACGGCGCGACCGGCCGAACCGGGGTCGGGTAGGCATGTGAACGATGGTTCAACAACGGGAAGGCGACTCCTCCGCGCATCCGCCACGAGCGCGCCCGCAGCCTACGTCTCTGAAACAGTTTCAGCAATGCATTTTTCGGGCAATTCTGCTTCTGATGTGTCTCAGGCCGGGTTTATCACTCATCTACGGCCAACCGCGTATCGCTGAAGTCTCACGCGGCGCGGCGAGGGATTTGCCAGTCTGCGCAGCGGTCAAGTTGAATGAGATGCCTCAAAACACGCCGGTTTTCGCTCGTTTTGCCGTGGGGCGTCGAACATGGGGTGCCGCAGAGATGAGCACATGAAACTTGTTTCTTGGTTTTTGCGTGCGAAATCACCTTGACGGCTCATCGAGTGAAGCTAATCTAGAAACAGTTTCACGCGGAGAGAGGTTCTTCATGTCGGTCCGGCAGATCGCACAACTCGTCGGCGTTTCGCCCGCGACGGTCTCCCGCGCGATCAACAATCATCCCACCGTCGCTCCCGACGTCCGCAAGCGTGTCCTCGCCGCCGTCAACCGCTCGGGCTACATCTCATCGGTCGGCAAGCGGTCCACCACGAACATTGCGTTTCTCTACACGGGCGTCCGCTCGCTCGGCTCGCCGTACGATGCCGCGTTGATGCAGGGCATGTCCGAACGCATGGACGAGTTCGGCTTCGACCTGATGATCCTGCCCGTGCAGCGAGCCCTCCTGCCCGGCGAGTCGTACACGCAGCTCTTCCACCGCAAAGGCATCCGCGGCGCGGTGATCCGCACGGATAGCCGTACGCGGCAGGTCGTCGAGCAGATCGCGGCAGAAGGTTTGCCTCACGTCGTCGTCGGCGATCGGTTCGACGACCCGGCCGTCAGCAGCATTCACTGCGACTCGGGCTCCACCAGCAAAGAAGCCGTCCAGCACCTGCTCGACCTTGGCCATCGGCGCGTCGGCGTGTGCGTGAACGGCGTGGACGACTCTGACCACCTCGATCGCCTGAACGGCTACCGCGCCGCGATCGAAGGCGCGGGCATGGAGTACGACGACCGCCTCGTCTGGCGCGAAGACGCCCGCCTCGATGGCGGCATCCAGCTCGCGCGAAAAATTCACGCCCTGCGGGATCGTCCGACCGCGCTCTTCATCGGCGACCCGCTGACGGCCGTCGGTGCGATCAACGAACTCGGCCGGCTCGGCGTGCGCGTGCCGGACGACATGTCGATCGTCGGCGTCGACGACGGCGAACTCCGGTTCGTCACCAGCCCGCGCATGACCGCGATCGTGCAGGACACGACCGAGGTCGGCCGCGAGAGCTTCGAAGTGGTCCACCAGATGATGCAGAGCCGCGGCGCGCAGGTGGCGCGCGGCGGTTCGATAGAAGTCCCCCGCGGCGAGCGGCGCGTGCTGCCGACGCGGCTTGAATTGCACAACTCGACGGCGGCCCCGCAAAGCTGACGTCGCGAATTGAAGAAGAGGATGCCCGGCGTGCACGGAGCTGTTCGCACCCGGGTTGGCAGAGAGGCAAGGACGGTACGCGACGAATGCGGAGGTAACCCAGCCGGGCGTTCCGGTCGGGCCGCGAGTCGCACTAGAGAACGGAGAGATCGGTGTTCACCGTTCGCGTCGCCCGTCCGTGTGGACGTGCATCACGCGAACCGGAGGAGGTAAGACGATGAGTGCTTTCGGAACGAAGTTCGGCGCGATCGCCCTGGCCGTGCTGGCCACGGCAGCGTCCGCCCACGCGGCAACGACGATCAATTTCACCAACGACCCCGACCCGTCGCCCACGGCGGACTGGTCCGGCTTCATGAACGTGTCCAACCTGCCCTCGGCAGGCGGCGCGTATCAGTTCGGCAGCCCGTGGGGCCGCGCCGATCTGACGGCGAACCTCAGCGGCGCGAACCTCGTGCTCGGCCCGAACACGATCGGCGACCCCGACCCGTACTGGTACACCCCGTCCGGCGGCCCCGGCGCGGCCGGCAACAAGATCATGGAGGCGAACTGCTACTTCGAGTACCCCGCCGGTGCACTCGCCAACGAATCGATCACCTTCAACGGCACCGTGATCTCGAACACGCTCACGTCGGCCCATCAGGCGTACGTCTTCATCAAGGACTTCGCGCCTGACTTCAGCAGCGTGAATGCGACGCAGGTGCCGATCACCTCGGCCGGACCGTTCAGCATCTCGCTGAACACGCTCCCGGGTACAGGCCGGCACGTGCAGTACGGCTTCCAGATGGTCGGCAAGAATGTCTGGGCGACCGACGTCGCCCCGTTCGGCACCGTGGTGATCGGCCCCGTCCCGGAACCGGCCACGCTCGGCAGCCTTGCCGCCGCCGGCGCTGCGGTCCTCGTCCGTCGTCGTCGTCGCTGAACGTACGACGAACGGTCCGCGAACCGCGAACCGCGAACAGATTCCACCCTCGCGCAGGCCTGACCCGCCCGCGCGAGGCTTCCCGCCTGACCCGTCTCCACCGGCGCGCATGTGTCGTGCGCCGACCAGCGGACGCGCGTCGGCGACCCCTCTCAGCGGAGGCTACATCGTGACCCCGACTCTCCCCCCGCGCCACGGCCGGCGCGCCTTCACACTCGTCGAACTCCTCGTCGTGATCGGCATCATCGCGCTGCTGATCTCGATCCTGCTCCCCGCGCTCGGCAAGGCCCGGGCCCAGGCGCAGACCGCGAAGTGCCTCTCGAACCTCCGCTCGATCGGCCAGGCGATCGTGCAATACACCGTGCAATACAAGGGCACGATGCCGTACGGCTTCTGGGATGGAGTCGGCACGAAGCCCGACGGCATCGCGGCAGCGGGTGGCGCGGATAGCGTCGACTGGGCGTCGCTGCTCACCGGCACGGTCTTCGGCAAGAACAGGGGCGGCGTTACCTATGCCGAATCGGTCGCCGCCAACGGCTCGATCATGCAGACGACGTTCGCCTGCCCGACGGCACTTGAGTGGCCCGGCAACACGACCGGTCGCGTGCTTCACTACTCTGCGCACCCGCGCCTACTGCCCAATCTGGACGTCGAAGACCAGTACTCCAAGAACCGCCTCAGCAAGCCCGGCGTGCTCATGCGTCCGGAGAAAGCTGGCGGGATTCGTCGATCGAGCGAGATGGTGCTGATCTTCGACGGCATGCAGAACTTCCTCCCCGGTGCGGATGGCAACGCGTTCGCCGTCGCCGACGGCATCGACCAGGGCGGGTTCTGGCGCGGCGACACCCAAGGCGCCCGCAGCTGGAATTACCTCGTGAACAGCCCGACGCTTCGGTTTGGAGAAGCGATTTATTCGAACAACAACGACGTCACTCCAAACTTGATCGGGCCACCCTATCCGGCGGAGCAGTTCTCCGGCTTCCGCTGGCGTCACGGTCAGAACGACCTCTGCAACTTCGTCTTCGCCGACGGTCACGCAGAGTCGCGCCGCCTCAAGCTCAACCGCAACGCCGACCTGAAGCAGAGCAGCATCTACGTCGATCCGTGATCGGATTTACATCGTCATTAATCCTGGAGGGCGAGGCTCCCGCCGAGCCTCGCCCTCCATGCGTTTCCCGAATCTGTTCCGCTCGCACTTTCCCGGAGTCCTCCCCATGACGTTCCGAAGTTCTCTCGCATCGCTTCTCGCCTTCGTCGTCGCCAGTTCCTCCGCGCTGGCGGCACCGAGCAAAGTCGAAGTCGTCACGCTGCCGGCCGGCGGGCATCAGTTGCACGTCGATGGCAAGCCGTTCTTCATCCACGGCGCGGGCGGCGATTACTCCCGCGAAGTCCTTCGCGACATCGGCGGAAACGCCTTCCGCACCTGGGGCGCGGACAACCTGCAGCGCGAACTCGACGAAGCGCAGAAGCTGGGCTTGAAGGTGGTCGCCGGCATCTGGCTCGGCCACGAGCGGCACGGTTTCAAGTACGCCGATCAGGCGCAGTGCGATGCGCAGTTCGCCCGTGCCGTCGAAGCGGTGATGAAGAACAAGGACCACCCCGCGCTGCTGGCGTGGGCCGTCGGCAACGAGATGGACGGCTACGAGAAGGACGGAGGCAAGGACATCATCTGGCGCGAGGTCGAACGCATCGCGAAGTTCATCAAGCAGACCGACCCGAATCACCCGACGATGACCGTCGTCGCCGAGATGCTTCCGGCGCGCCTGAAGAAGATCAACGAGATGTGCCCGAGCGTCGACATCATCGGCGTGAACACGTACGGCGGTGCGCCGTCGTTCCCCACGCGCTACCGCGAGATGGGCGGCACGAAGCCGTACGTCATCACCGAGTTCGGCCCGCCCGGCACGTGGGAAATCGACAAGAATGACTGGGGCGCGGTGGTCGAACCCACCAGCACCGAGAAGGCGGCGTTCTATCGCCGGGCGTACAAGGAAGGCATCCTCGCCGAGAAGGACAAGCTGTGCCTCGGCTCGTTCGTCTTCGCGTGGGGCAACAAGCAGGAGGCGACGGCCACGTGGTTCGGCATGTTCCTCCAAGACGGCTCGCGCACCGGCTCGGTCGACGTGATGCAGGAGATGTGGACCGGCAAGAAGCCCGCCAACCTCGTGCCGGTGATCGACGAGCTGAAGGTCGCATCGCAACGCGTGAAGAAGGGCGACACGATCACCGTGAAGCTCTCCGCACGCGACCCGGAGAACGACCCGCTCAAGGCCGAGTGGAGCCTGAGCGAAGAAGCGCAAGTCTACGGCGTCGGCGGCGATGCCGAGCCGATCCCGATGACGGTGAAGGACGCCGTCAAGCGCGGCGACGTGAACAGCGCCGAAGTGACGATGCCTGACCATCCGGGCCGGTATCGCCTGTTCGTCACCGTCCGCGACAACCACGGCGGGGCGGCGACGGCGAACGTGTCGCTGTTCATCGAAGGAAAGGTCGAAGCGGGCAAGGAGCGCCTCGCGGCCGCGCCGGATGGGTTCCCGTTCGTCCTCTTCGGCGAAGGCCAAAAGGGCCTGCCCTACGTCTGGAGCGGCTGGATGGGCAAGGCCGACGCGATCGCCATGGACGAGAAGAGCACCGACAATCCCAAGGAGGGGAAGGAGTGCATGAAGGTCGAGTTCAAGAGCGCCGACAACTTCGGCGGCATCGTCTGGCAGAGCCCTGCGAACGACTGGGGCGACGCCCCCGGCGGCTACGACCTCACCGGCGCGAAGAAGCTCACCTTCTGGGCCCGCGGCGCGGCCGGCGGTGAAAAGGTGGAGTTCAAGTTCGGCGTCCTCGGCAAAGAGAAAGCCTTCCCCGATACGGCCAGCGGCGCGATCGTCGAAACGCTCACCACCGAGTGGAAGCAATACGAGATCCCGCTCGACGGCAAGGACCTCCGCCGGATCAAGACCGGCTTCGTGTGGGTCGTCGGCAACCCGGGTAAGCCTGTGACGTTCTACCTGGATGAAGTGAAGTACGAATGACGACGGAATGCCCAATGCCCAAGCCCTAATGCCCAAAGGAAGGCAGTCTGCTGCAGGCCATTGGGCATTAGGGCTTGGGCATTGGGCATTTGATTCCCCGCTTGCACCCCTCCCTCCCGCGCGGGTACAGATACACCCACGATGAGCCTTCCGAACGACTATCGCCTGTTGGAATCGCACGAGTGGCACAAGCTGGAGGGCGACGTCGTCACGATCGGCATCACGCAATTCGCGGCCGACGAGCTAACCGACGTCACGTACGTCTCGCTCCCGAAGATCGGCACCGCGCTGAAGGCCAACGACCGATTCGGCGAGATCGAATCCGTGAAGGCCACCAGCGACCTCTACACGGGCGTTGCGGGAACGGTCGTCGAGATCAATGACGCGCTGAACCACGACGCCGGCCTCGTGAACCGCGAGCCGTACACGACCGGCTGGATGGTCAAGCTGAAGGTGTCGAACCCCGCCGACGTGCAGAAGCTGCTGAGCGCGGCGGATTACCTGAAGAAGACCGGGCACTGAGCCGCTAGTCGGTAAGCGAAAGGAAAAATCCGAACGCGTTGTCGAAACGCGTCGTCCCCGTTCGACCTGCTGCTGAGTCGACCGCTTGCTCGCGATGTTCGCGAGCGTTGCGGTCGGTACAGCAGCAGTTTTCGTTCAGGAGACACCTCATGTTTCGATCTCGCATCACTCTGTCGCTCGCGCTTGCGAGTTGTGCAACGCTCGGCACCGCGCTCTACGCCTCGCAGGCGGCGCCGAAGATCGAGATGCCGTCGCACAAGGACCAGTACAGCCTCTTCATCTACGAGACCGCGAAGGATTACGCCCTCCGCACCGACGCCGGCCCGGCCGGGCAGCAGTACTGGGCGGGCTGGGCGGCGTATCACCAGCAGTTGGTCGAAGCGGGCGTCGCGCGGGGCGGCATGCCGTTGCAACTCGCCGACAGCGTGCGGCAGATCCGCGTGAACGACGGCAAGACGTCCGTCGCGTCGGGGCCGATCTTGTCGAGCGGAACCGAACTGCAGCTGTCCGGCTTCATGATGATCGAGGCGAAGTCGCTCGAAGACGCCATCGCCTGGGCGGCCAAGGCACCGAACGCCAGCACGAGCGTCGTCGAAGTCCGGCCCGCTTATGTGATGTCGGAACGGTAAGCTGTCACTTCACCACGCCCACACGCGAGGAACACCGATGAAATACGCCATCATGGTTTACGAGCCGACGAGTGATTTCGAGAAGCGAACCGACCCCAAGCACAAGGACGCGTACTGGGGCGCGTACATGGCCTATTCGCAGGCGCTGCGGGACGCCGGCGTGGCCGTGAAGGGCGGGGCGGCGCTCGAGCCGCCCACGCTGGCGACGACGGTCCGCCTCCGTGCCGACCAACGCACCATCCACGACGGCCCGTTCGCCGACACGAAGGAGCAGCTCGGCGGCATGTTCGTCATCGACGTGCCGACGCTCGACGAGGCGCTCAAGTGGGCCGCGCGATGCCCAGCGGCGTCGACCGGCTGCGTGGAAGTCCGGCCGATCGCGATGATGTAGGCCGTTTCCGGGACAACAAGGCAGAGCCACGAATCCGCACGAATCGCACGAATCAACACGAAGACATGCAGAGAGGCGAACGCGCGGTCGAATCTCTGCCTTGATCTGCTTCGTGAAGATTCGTGTGATTCGTGTCGATTCGTGTTCAGGCCTTCTCGATCGCACATGCCGCCCGACGCAACACGCTCCGCCGCCGAAGCCGCCGCCCGTGCAAGTTACGGGCGGCTCGTCGCGCACCTCGCGGTGCGGTCGCGCGACATCGCCGCGGCAGAGGATGCCCTCGCCGACGCGTTCGTCGAGGCGCTCTCTAGCTGGCCCGCGAACGGCGTGCCCGACCAGCCCGAGGCGTGGCTCCTCACCGTCGCGCGTCGCCGGCTGATCGACGCGAGGCGACGCTCGTCGCGTATCGGCAGCGTCATCGATGACGTGCTCATCTCGCTCGCGTCCGACTCGCCCGTTGAATCAACTCCAGTGGTCATCCCCGACGACCGACTTCGCCTGCTCTTCGCGTGTGCGCACCCGGCGATCGACCCGGCCGCGCGGGCGCCGCTCATGCTCCAGACCGTGCTCGGCCTGACGGGTGAGGCAATCGCGTCGGCCTTCGTTGTCTCGCCCGCGTCGATGTCGCAGCGGCTCGTCCGCGCGAAGCAGCGCCTCCGCGACCTGGCGATCTCGTTCGACCTGCCCGACGAGCCGCGCGAGCTTCAGCCTCGACTCGACAGCGTGCTCGACGCGATCTACGCGTGCTTCACAACGGGCTGGGCACAGTCGACTCCCATCGAACCGGATGCGGCCGAGACCGGCTTTGCGGAGGAATCGCTCCGACTCGCCCGGCTCGTCATCGACCTAATGCCGGCCGAGCCCGAGCCGCGCGGGTTGTGGTCGCTCATGGCGCATTCGCATGCACGGCGCGCCGCGCGCATCGACGACGCCGGCGCGTTCATGCCGCTGCTGGAACAGGACCCGTCGCGGTGGGACGCCAAGCTCATTCGCGAAGCCGAGCGCGAACTGAGCGAGGCCGCGAAAATGAACCGGCCCGGCCGCTTTCAGCTCGAAGCGGCGATTCAGTCCGCCCACGCGCAGCGCCTGCACGGCCGATCGGTGCCATGGGATGCAGTGCTCGGGCTGTACGATGCGCTGATCGCTCTACAGCCGACGCTTGGCGCGAGCGTCGCGCGGGCGGCGTCACTGCACCACGCTGGGCGATCTATCGAAGCACTCGAATCGCTCGATGACATCGCGCGTTCGCTCGGCGAGCGCATCGCGACCTACCAGCCGTATCACGCCACCCGGGCGGCGGTGCTGGCCGCGATATCGAAACCGGCCGAAGCCGTCGCGGCGTACGACAGGGCTATCGGACTCTGCGTTGACCCGGCTGCCCGGCGATTCCTGCAATCCCGCCGGGCAGCGATCCGGGCGTTGTAAAATCGAAAGACTCCCGTGCAATTCGGATAAAGCGCACGCGGATCGTTGGTGTACGTTTCAGGTGCAGGAAGGCATGCACCCTCGCCGCGGAGGCACCAAGTGGAACTTGCGAAGTCTGGATCGGGCCCGGAGCGGCCCGCGAAGTCGATTCGTCTCGCGATCAACGTCGCGGCCGCGTTAGCCGCGCTGCAACTCTTTTCCGCTTCAAATGGGTCCGCCCAGACGCTCGCTTTTCCCGAAGCCGAGGGTTTCGGCCGGTTCGCACAGGGGCCGCGCGCGAACCTTGCGTCCGCTACCGTCTATCACGTCACCAACCTGAACGACTCCGGTGCAGGCTCGCTGCGCGATGCGCTCAGCGGCTCGAATCGCTACGTCGTCTTCGACGTGGGCGGCATCGTCAACCTCAGCAGCGTCGTCACCGTCGCCAGCAACGTCTACATCGCTGGCCAGACCGCGCCGGGCGGGATTGGCGTCTATAACAACCGCGTCGCGTTTCACGGCGCGAACAACCTCATCAGCCGATACTGGAACGTCCGCCTCGGCACCTCGCAGGGAAGGCAAGACGCCGCCTCGCTCGTGCGCGGGCAGAACATGATCTGGGACCACATGTCGATCACGTGGGGTGTCGACGGCACGTTCGATATCAACCCCGACACGGGCCAGGTGATCGACAACATCACCATTCAGAACAGCGCTGTCGCGCAGGGCCTCGACGTCGTCGGACACAGCACGGGCGGCCTGCTGACGATCGGCGAAGGCAATCGATCGAGCATCATCAAGAGCCTCTGGGCCGACAACGTGACGCGCAATCCGAAGCTGCGCGGCGACAACGAGTTCATCAACAACGTCGTGTACGGCTACCAGACGTCCGGCTACATCATGGGCGACACGACGGCCGTCTCGAACGCGAACGCGATCGGCAACTACTTCATCGAGGGCCCGGTCGACGGCAGTTCGCCGTTCGCGAGCGGCACGAGTTCGTTCAACATCTACGGCGCGGACAACTGGGTCGACGGCAACAAGGACGGCATCCTGAACGGCTCGCAGACGTCGAGCTATCCCGGCGCGAACGTCGTCGCGACGCCTCACGCGTTCCCGACGAGTGCGTCAATGACCGCACAGCAGGCGGTCGCCTTCGTCGCGGAGAATTTCGGGCCGAACATCACGCGGGATGCCGTCGACAAGCGGCTCGCACAGGAAGTCCTCAGCTACGGCACGCTGGGCGGCGTGATCGTACGTGACAGCGATCTTTTCCCGGGCTACGGCACCGACCCGGTCTACCTCAACCCGCGCGCACGGCTCACCGACACCGACAATGACGGCATGCCCGACAACTGGGAGACCGCGAAGGGCCTGAACCCGAACAGCAATGCGGATTGGAAGGGCCTGAACGCGGCAGGCTACACGCGGCTTGAAGAGTACTTGAATGAACTCGGCGGTTACGGCGTCACGCGCATCGCGCCCGCGAGCGGTGCGTGGATCACCGCCGCCACGTGGGGCGGCACGCTGCCGAACTTCGCGACGACTGCCATCGTGGCGAACGGCATCACGGTGTCGTCCGGCCAGGCGTTTGCGCGGCACGCGAACCTCGACGGCACGTCGACCGCATCGGGTGGCACGCTCGACGTATTCGACACGCTGCTCGTCGGCTCGAACGCGTTCGGCGCACTCACTATCACCGGCGGCACAGTGAGCGCCGGGCGCGTCATGCTCGGCGCACCGGGCCAAAGTGGCGTGCTCACGCTCAACGCCGGCACGCTGCAGACTGGCCCGATCGTTCCCGGCGGCGGCACCGGGTCGCTCGTGCTGAACGGCGGAACGTTCCGCGCCACCGGCGCGATCAACGTGGCCGTGCCGACCAGCGTCGCCGGAGCGGTCACCTTCAACACCAACGGCTTCTCCGGCTCGATCACCGGTGGCCTGAGCGGCACGGGCACGCTAACCAAGACCGGCGCTGGCACGCTCACGCTCGGCGGCGTGAACACGACTTACTCGGGACAGATCAATCTGAATGCCGGCACGATCGTCCTCGCGACGAACGCCGCCAACAGCAGCACCGGCGCGATCATGGCTGCAAACGGCACGACGCTTCAGGTGACGACGAGCGGCGCATCGACGCCTCTCGCGCTCGCCAGCGGCGCGACGGTGAACCTCACCGCGGGCGGCCTGACCTACAACGGCCCGATCAGCGGCCCGGTGGGCACGACACTGCTCATCGCCAACTCTTCGACCGGTACGAGCAACTTCAGCGTCAACGGATCGCTCGCGAACTTCTTCGGCACGTTCTCGCTCGGGACGAGCACGGGCAACATCCGCGTCGGCTCGACCGGGAGCCCGAACGTCGCGTTCAACCTCGGCACGTCGACGGCTACGCTTCGCACCACGTTCGACGGCACCGTGCAACTCGGCTCGCTCACCGGCGGGGCTTCCTCGCGACTGACGGGCTCAACGAATGGCACCGTCGCCACGACGTACGTCATCGGCGGGCTCAACACGTCGACGTCGTTCCCCGGCACGATCGCCGATGGCACCAGTGCGACGCCGGGCATCACCAACATCACCAAGACGGGCACTGGCACGCTCACGCTGACCGGCGCGAACGTGTACACCGGTCGCACAACCGTGCAGGCCGGCACGCTGCGGCTAGGCACTGCGGCGCAATCACCGGTGATGACGACTGGTCTCGGGGCCGACATCGCAGGCGGACGGCTCGTGCTCGATTACACGTCGGGGTCCACGCTGCCCGCAACGGTCGTCTCGCTGCTGAAGACGTCGTTCGATGCGAACGGCCTGACGTCGGGCCGGATCATGTCGTCGACGGCGACCGCCAGCCGTGGCATCGGCTGGACGAACGACACGACCGCGCTGCAGGTGATCCTCGCCCCCGCGCTCTACGGCGACGCCAACCTCGATAACACCGTCAACTTCGACGACCTGCTGATCCTCGCCGCCAACTACAACGGCTCGGCGAAGAGCTGGACGCAGGGCGATTCCACCTACGACGGCGCGGTGAACTTCGACGACCTGCTGAAGCTGGCCGCGAATTACAACCAGTCGATGGCGGGCGAGTGGGCACTGGCGCTCGCGAGCGTGCCCGAGCCGACGACGCTCGCATTGCTCGGCGCAGGTTCGTTGCTCGTGCTCCGTCGCAAATCTTGACCCACGCAAGGCTGCGAACGAGCGGCGATGCCTGTAATGTGCACGCCTCGTGTCCGCGGGTGATGCGCCGCAATCTCTGCTCGTCGTCCAACCCAGCTGGGTCGGCGACGCCGTCATGGCCACGCCGACGCTACGGGCTTTGCGATCGCTGTATCCCGCGTCGCGGATTAGCTACCTCTTCAAGAAGAACATCGGGCCCGTGTTCGCGGGCATGCCCTGGGCGGACGAGTTGATCCCGTACGGCGACGAGGGCACGTTCGCGCTCTCCCGCTCGCTTCGCCCGAAGCGGTTTGACGCCGCGGTGCTACTGACGAATTCGTTCCGCACGGCGCTGCTGTGCCGGATGGCGGGCGTGAAGCGGATCGTTGGCTACGCGCGGGAAGGGCGATCGATTCTGCTCACCGATCGCCTGCAGCCGCCGCGGGAGTCGGATGGGTCGTTCACGATCTCGCCGATCATTCACTACTACCTGGCGATCGCGCGGTATCTGGGGAGCGACGCGACGGATCTGTCGATGCAACTGTTCGTTACGCCCGAAGAGCAGCGCGAGGCGGACGAAGTGTTGCGCCGCGCCGGCATCGACGAGCGACGCCCGCGCGTGGTGCTGAACCCCGGCGCGCAGTATGGCGCAGCCAAGTGCTGGCTGCCCGAGTACTTCGCCGAGACGAGCGATCGGCTCCAGAGCGAATTCGACGCGCAGGTCATCGTCAGCAGCGCCCCGCGCGAGAGGGCGATCGTCGACGAGATCGCGAAGCACGCTAAGAGGTCGTTCGTCGATCTCGCCACATTCAAGCCGAGCTTCGGTGCGGTGAAGGCGTTCATCCGCACCTGCGACCTGATGATCACGAACGACACCGGCCCGCGTCATATCGCGGCGGCGTTCGGCGTGCCTGTCGTCACCGCGTTCGGGCCGACGCATCCGGACTGGACGCAGATCTACTTCGCCCTCGAGCGGCAGCTTGCGGTGAAAGTCGAATGCGGCCCGTGCCAGTTGAAGAAGTGCCCGCTCGATCACCGCTGCATGAAGCTGTTGAAGCCGGACATGGTGATGCGGGCGAGCAGAGAGCTATTGCAGATCAAGTCCCCTCGCTCGCTCGCGGGGGAGGGTTAGAGCATCTTCAGTTCAACCGTAGCGGGTCGTAGCGCACACCCTCTCCCGGTACTCCGGGAGAGGGCAGGGTGAGGGTCTTCGACTTCGTCATCGGCACTCGATACGAACGCAACTCGGCCCTCACCCTAACCCTCTCCCGGCGTACCGGGAGAGGGGACCAGAAGCCGCCACGTGTCGGTTGGCTCCTCGGCCGATTTCTTCGCGAACCGCTGCGCTCGGCCGACGTAGTAGCGATGTCGGTGACGCTCTTTGACATCCAGGTGGGACGTGGAACACGAAGCGCCAGGCTCGCACCCGAACCCCTACACGTCGGCCGGAGTTTCGAAAACCGAACGCTACCGAACGTTTTACCGGGGGGTCACGGTTCGGCCGTTCTTTCGGCCATGCAACCACCGGCCGGGCCGGAGGTTGGACGGCGTCGGAAGGCGTCGAACACGCGTGAAAGTCCCTGTTTTGTTGGCAGGGCCGGGCGATTTAGGACAAGGGGGACCAGAAGCCGCTAGGCATCGGTTGAAGATGTTCTCGGGTGGGGGCGCGCGATTGAGTCGAGCGTGCTGGGGTTCCCGAAAGACCCCCATCCCAGCCTTCCCCCGCGAGCGGGGGAAGGGGCCGGATCACTCCAGGTTCGTCGCCGTCGGCGTCGTGACCGATCGCGGGGCGGCGCTCTTGTCGAAGTTGATCGTCTCCGGGCCGACCGCGCCGCCGCTCACGATGAAGCGCATCGCTTCGTCCACCGTCCAGTCGGTATTGATGATGTCTTCCATCGGCACGAGTTCGAGGTAGCCGCTGGTGGGGTTCGGCGCCGTCGGCACGTAGACGGCTGCGAGCTTTCGGCCGCTGTCGGCGTCGCTGAACGTCTTCATCACCAGGCCCACCGTCTTCATGCGATCCGTCGGGAAGTTGATGAGCACGACGCGCTCCACGCCGTCCGGCCGCTGCTGAAACGTCGAGAGGAGCTGCTTCATCATCCCGTAAATGCTCTTCACGAGCGGGATGCGCTCGATGATGGCATCGAAGAAGCCGAGGAGCCGTTTGCCGAGCACGCGGTTCGTCGCCCAGCCGAGCAGATAGATGAAGACGACGACGAAGAGGAACGCGACGATGTCCTTGAACACCATGAGCCGACGGATGGCGGCGTCGGTCCAGCCGGTGGCGGGGCGGGCGGCGAGTCCCTCCTCGAGTGTCTGCAGGTGCTCGCGCGAGGCGCGGAGGTGTTCGCGCAGCGATTCGACGTCGGTCACCTGCTGCTGCGAGGTCGTGTTGTTCACGATGCTCTCGACGATCGGCTTGCCGAGGTCGGAGAGCAGGCCGAACAGGTAGAACACCACCCACAGCGTCACGACGATCGGGATGATGACGAACAGCCCCGAGAGGAAGTGGCGTCGGAAGTCGGCGGCGAACGAATGTCGAGGCTTGGCCTTGGCGGCGGACATTCGGGGGAGGTTACCCGAATGGCGAGCGCGTCGCCTGCTGCAAGGCTACCTTGGCGAAAGCCAATGGAAAAACGCAGTTTCACCGAGCCAGTGCGGTCCGCGTCGCTACGACTATGAAGTTGTGGGCGGCCATTCGCGAGCGCTCAACCGCGGCCGTCTCAGACCGACAGTTTGCGCCGACGCAACACAAGTCCGCCCGCAGCCACGGCGCTCAGCAGAGAGACGGGTTCGGGGATGGGTTGGAAGTTCGACAGCACGACGTCGTTGCCAGACTTGGACACGAGGAACGACCCTTGGCCGCCGACAACATTCAGGCGTGAACCGAACGCGACGTTGGCGAACGCGCCGCTCAGCGAGCCACTGCCGCCAGCCGTGTTCGCCTGGGCGATGGTGAACGAGAGGCCCGTCGGGTCATACGCGTTGAGCAAGCGGATGTTGAGATCGCCGCCGAGCGTGAGGTTGCCCGTGACGAGCAGGGCATCGTGGTTCGTGGCGTTGACAGCGCTCTGCCAGATCGTGGATTGCACGGCGCCGTTTATGTCGACCTCGAGTGTGCCCGAGCTGATCTGCATGTCGCCGACGACGCGCGTCAGGCCCGTGCGGTTGGAATCGCCCGGCGCGATGAGCGAGCCGCTGTTGACGAGCAGGCCGTTCGAGCCGCCCGCGGTGGCGCGGAGGTTCGTGGCGTCGATACGACCGGCGATCAACGTTCCGCCCGTGAGGGCGAGGACCTGCGCGCCCCCGGAGTTACGGCCTTGGATTCCGCTGTCGCTTGCGCCGCCAGCCGTACCAGCAGCGGTCTGGCTGCGAACGAGAAGCTTGCCGCTACCGGAGAGGGTGAACGTCGAGAGGCTCGTCGTTCCGGTTGACGCGGCTCCGATCGTAAGAAAGGCGTTGCTTCCAGTGCTGCCGCGGAGATCGAGCGTGCCGCCCGAGAGCGAGTAGCTGTTAACCTTGTCTGCAGTCCCTGTACCTAGCGAAAAGGTGGTGTCCTGTCCGCCTGCGCCGTTCACGATGAAAGTTCCACCCGTTTGTGAAGCGGACACGGTGGGTTCCGTAGCGGGCGTGCCGCCGACGTTGCCGGCACCGCTGTCGTTGCCAAGTCGAATGCCGAAATTGGTGCTACCGGTCGTGTATGACGGCAGGTAGTTGACGTTGCCAGACGAGAGTGTGAACGAATAGTTCGGTGCGCCCGTGCCTGCGTTGAAGCTAAGCCGCGCGCCACTAGTGTTCGACTGCAGGACCGCCGACTCGTTGTAGGCTTGGCCAAGGTTCCAGGTTCCGCCGTCCACAAGGATGCTGTTGCGAACGGTTCGCGAGTCGAACGAGTTCAGTTCGCCAGCGGAAACTCGGATCGTCGACGCGGGCTGGTTGGCGATGCCGAACCCGCTCGAAGCGGCGTTCAGGATGTTCGTCTGCCCGCCGTTGATTCGGATTGTGCTGTTCGCCTCGTTGTTGCCAAGGTTCACGAGCACGTTCGTGCCCGTGAGCGTTGCCGTGCCCGTCCCGCGTTTCGTGAGCTGAAGCGAGGTCGCAGTGCTTCCCTTGTTGATGTTGCCGGCAAGTTCGTAATTGCCGTTCTGAGTGCCGGTGCTGCCGAGCGACAACACTGCCGCGCCCGCCGTTCCGCCCGTGCCAGCGGTGATGTTGCCCGTGACCTTCAGAATGCCAGTGCCCGTGGAACTGATCGAGTTCGTCGCTGCTGAGCCGGTGCCGAGGATGATGTCCGAGCCAATCGTCGTCGTGTTCGGAGAGTTCACCGCGGTCAGAATGCCGTCGCCGGTCCCCTGAAAGAGGGTGATCGACGAACCCGACAGCGTCATGTTCGCGGACGACGTGCCAAACGAGATCTTCGCCGCTGTCGCACCGAACGCGAGCGGGCTGCTCAGCGTCAACGTGGTGCTGCCCTGGGTGCCCGGGCCGTTCACCTGCCACACGTCGGCGGTCAAGCTGGGGAGCGTGCTGCTGGGCCAGTTGGCGGGATTGTTGAAGACGTTGTTGCTAGTGCCAGCCCAAGTGATCGTTGCGGCTCGCGCTTGAATGCCTAAGCCGAACGTCAGCGGAAGCGCCATCGCTGCGATCCACATCTGACGATTTACACTCGCGTTACGCTTCTTCATCTTTCCTCCAGCCGGACAGCAGTATCGTTTGACGTGGGAAAATCTACGTCGATTCTGCCTCTGCGTCGCAAAACATTCTCCGCCTTTCAATAATGCTTAGTTTCCGGGGTCGAGTCAACACAATTTGGCGAAATGCAAGCAGGAATGTCGTGGACTTTCCCATGACGTCAAAAATAGAGGCGGTATATTTGTGACTTGATCGACGTGGTTCTCGGTCGGTGCAAACCCTCACGTGCCAAAATTGCGGCTGCCGTCCTTCGCAAATGGGCTAAACTCTTTCCCGCGCTGTCTTTGTGAATCGTCCGGTAACGCTTTTCGGTACGCGTCCAGCTTCAGGCCGATCTCGCGGAACGGGATTGGCTCGAACCCCGGAATGCGCTTCAGCACGTCCGAGTCGATCGGCAGCGTGTAGTCGTGATTGGCTGCGGCCGCGAAGCCGGGGTCCTCCGCCACCGTCACGTTGTCGCGGATCTCGATCAGGGCGGGGTCGGCCTTGCGGTCGCCCTTCATCTTGATGGTGGGCGCGGCCGGGTCCTTCGACACGATCAGATTGCCGACAAACTTCGTCCGCCACGGAAGCTCTGGGTGGTTGTCGAGCATGGTGGCGAGTTCGGGATGAGCACTCTTCCAGGGCTCTTCGGTCGGGTTGAGTTCCTTCACGCGGTCGATGAGGCGCTTGTTCGTCGCGTAGCCGCGCGAGTCGCCACGGTCGTCCATTCCGAAGACCGGGCCGCTCTCCTTCACGAAGATGTTGTGCCGAGTGACGTTGTCCGGTCCGGACGCGATCCACACCCCCACGCGCGGCCCGGCGAAGACGTTGCCGTACACGATGTTCCCCGCCGCGCCGTCATCCGGGTTCACGCCGCCCACGGTGTCATGAATGTAGTTGTGACGGATGACGTTGCCGCGCATCGTCCAGTCGAGCCACGAGTAGAACGAGCCGAGGTCGTCGCTGTCGTAGCCGCAGTAGTAGATCTCGTTCAGCTCGTAGAGGTTGTCGTTGCCGGAGAAGAGCACCGCGTCCCGCGGGCCGTGATGGATGACGTTGTTCGCGACGCGGATGCCGACGGCGTCGCGCACGGTGCCCATGCCGTTCGCGTCGGCCACGACGCCCACATGCACGGCCGCCGCGTACTGACGCTTCAGCACGCCGTAGTGGTGCAGGTGGTTGTTGATGACCTCGTTGCCCGACTTGCGGATCGACTTGCGATCGCCGCCGCTGATGTAGACGCAGCCCTGGCCGACATCGTGGACGTCGTTGCTCTGGATGGTGATGCGTTCGCCGTGCGCGACGACGCCGCGCCCGCCGATGTTGCGGACGACGTTGCCCGCGACGAGGCAGTCGGCCGCGTTCTCCAGCACGATGCCATCGCCGGCCGAGTGTTCGATCGCGGTACCGATCCAGCGCACGAACGATGTGCCGGTCATCTGCACGAGCGGCTTCTCCAACTGCGTGATGAGCAGGCTTGCGTCCGGCTTCTCGTCGCGCGGCCAGACGTACAGAGTCTGCGAATCGAAGTCGATCGCCCACTCGCCGGGCTGATCGATTTCCTCGATCAGATTGATCGCGCACCAAGGCTCCTTCCCGCTGCCCTTCGGACGGTGGTACTTCGAGCCGATGCCGAGTGGAAGGCCTTGCGCGAAGGTGATGGTCGACTTCGCGGCGTCGATCGAGTCGACCTTGATCGCCGGGTCTTCCCACGCGACGCGCCACTGGCCGCGCAGCCAGACGGAGTGGTTCTTCGTCCAGCGGCTCGGGCGATCGCCGTCGTAGACGAAGACGCCTGGCGTGTTCTTGTCGCCGTTGACGAGCACCTCTTTCATCTGCACGTAGCCCGCGTTGGGCCAGCGCGAGAGCGGGAGTCGGCCGGCGTCGTCGAAGAGTTCGAAGATGCCGCCGCGGTCGTCGAACTTCGGCGGGAACGGTCCGGTGTGGGCGATGCCGGAATCCTTCAGCGGGAGCATGCGCACGTGCGCACGCGCCGATTCGTCGAGCCGCTCCAGAACGGCCGGATCGGTGACGGGCTTCAGCGACGACACCTTCAGCGGCACAGCGCCGATCAGCGACGCCGCGCCCGGCTCACGCGATCGCCACGTGACCGGCGCATCGGCCGAGCCCGAGTCGTCCTTGCTCAGGTCGAGCGGTCGCGTCAGCACGTACTGCCCCGGCGCGAGTTCGACGTCGACCGCGCCGGCGAGCTGCTTTGCCGCTCGTTTCTCGCGAATGACGTCGCGGGCGCGTTCGAGCGACTTCAACGCTGTTGCGGGCGAAGCGCCGTCGCGGGCGTCATCGCCGCGCGGGTCGACGTAGATCGTCGTACCTGCGAAGGCGACGGCGGACAGGGACAAGGCAAAAGCGATCGCGCAGCGCGCGACGAGGCGAGGCAGAGCGGGATGACTCACGTTGATCTCCAGTGGTTGCGCCGCGTAGCGCGACGCCGCGCGGTAAATGGTCACTTTTTCGGCTGCGTCGAGCCCGGCCATTCGTCGGTGCGGAAGGGCAGGGCGGGCAGGCCGGTCTCGTTGGTCAGGTTGGCGTCGGCAGGGTCGTTGATGAACGCGTAACGCACCGCGACCGGCGCGGCCACGTCGGGCGACGAGACGACGAGCGAATCGCCATCAATGGTCGCCGTGGCAGGGACGAACTTTTGATCCTCGCCCGCGATCATCAGGCTGGCCGGCGGCTTGCCGTCGCGCGTCTTCAGGCCCGTCGCGTGCTCGAAGCGGATGCGGATCGACTTGCCTTCGACCTCGCTCGACGCAAACCGCGGCCCGGTGAAATCGATCGCCTGGCCGTACACCTGCGCGAGCGCGACTTTCGCGAGCCGCGTGCCGGGGTCGCGCTTGTTCTGCGGGTGGACGTCGTTGCTGTCGCCCACGTCGAGCGCGGCGCTGATGAAGACGTTCTTCCCGTTTTTCGCCGTGAGCCACTGCGCCTCGCGCAGCTCGGCCCACCCCGTCCCGGTCGCGTCGCCTGCTTTCCAGTTGGGCAGCTGCTGAATCAGGAACGGGAAGTCGCCCTGTGCGAAAAGCGATCGCCAATCGCTGATGAGCAGCGGCAGCTGCGTGCGATACGCATACGCCCGGCCGGCGTCGGCCTCGCCCTGGTACCAGACGGCGCCCTTGATCGCGTACGGCGCGAGCGGGTGGATCATGCCGTTGTAGAGGAACGTCGCAGTGTCCTTCGCGAGCCCCTTCGGCGTCTTCGGGCGCGACGCGAGCGCGTCCTTGCTGAGCGGCTCGAACGAGCGTTCGATCTTCAGCTCGGCCGAGTCGTCGACGGTCTTCACGCCGAGCGCGCGGAAGCCGAGCATCATGCCGTCGCGCTGCATGACGTTGCCCGTGCCGTCGAGCGAGACGAGGCGAACCGCGAGCACGTTCTTCCCCGCGCGGACGAGCTTGCCCGGTACGGTGTAGCCGCGATAGCGATTGATGAACTCCGGCCCGTCTCGGCCGGACTCGCCGAGCTTTTCGCCGTTGAAGTAGGTCGATTCGTACACCTCTTCAAGCGAGCCGAGGTCGACGCGGAACTCCTTGCCCGCGCCGCTCTCCGGCACGTCGACCACCTTCCGCACCCACGCGACGCCGCCGTTGGGCAGGCCGGCGTCGCGCCACTTCGTGCGGAGCTTCGTAAGCTTCGTCCAGCCAGACGTGTCGACGTCGACGCCCGCCCACGCGGCGGCGTCCGTCGCGCCCGCATCGGATCGGCCGTTGGCGTCTTCCCATGCTTTGATCTGCGCCGGGAACGCCGCGAGCCGTCCCGGCAGCGTCTCCATGTTCGCGATCTGAGATTCCATCCGCGCCTTGAAGTCCGGCACGGTCGACTGCGACTTCGCGCTCACCCACACCTCGGCGTTCGTGCCGCCCCACGAGCTGTTGATGATGCCGATCGGCACCTTCAGGTCCCGGTGCAGCTCGCGCGCGAAGTAGAAGCCGACGGCGGTGAAGCTTTCGACCGCTTTCGCGTCGTCCGCGGCATTCCACGTGATGGCGACGTCATCGATCGGCGACGTCGCGGGCTCGCGCTTCACGAACGCCTGCCGCACCTGCGGAAAGTTCGCCTGATCGATGTCGGCCGCGTACGGCGAGTTCCGCAGCGCGCCCATGTGATACGCCATGTTCGATTGCCCGGAGCAGAGCCAGACGTCGCCGACGAGGACGTCTTTCACGGTCACCTTGTTATTGCCCGTGACCACGAGTTCGTACGGCCCGCCCGCGGCGAGGTCGGCGAGCTCGACGCGCCACTTGCCGTCGGCGCCAGCCTTGGTGGAAGCGGTCTTGCCGTTGATCGATACGGTGACGGCCTCACCCGCGGTGGCGGTGCCCCAAACGGGAACGCGTGCGCCGCGCTGCAGCACCGCGCCGTTGCTGAAGAGGCCGTGCAGCTTCACATCAGCGTGCACGTTTGAGCACGCGGCCAGCAGGGCGATCAGGGAAAAAGTTGCTCGTTTCATGGGGTTCCTCCGTCGGTTCGCGTCCAGTGTTCGAAGTCGTAGTTCAGCGATCGGCCGGCAATGCGGATGCGCAGCCGTGGGTCGTCTACGCGCTGCTCGACCGCCGGGTTGCCGAGCAGCGGGAAGCCGGCGTAGTCGATCGGCACGCCGTCGATGCGGTGGTTGTCCTTCACGCCCGCCCATGGGTGCGCGTAGGTCATCTCCAGCGCGCGGCCGTCGAGCGCGACGTATTGCGCCGTCGGCGCAGCGGCAGTCAGGTCAACCTTCACGCGCGGCGTGCAGATCGCGTCGCCGAAGCGCTTCAGCTCCGCGTCGATCGATTCGGCTCGGAATTCATCGCGATCGGCGCACTGCAGCACCCATCCGCCATGCCGGGCGTCGGCGTAGAGCACGTCGTTGCCCTCGATCGGCTTGCCCCACGTCGTCGGCGTGAACGAGCGGAACGCGAAGAGCGTCGTTCCCGCGTGGCACAGCACCCAGTCGTCGCGCTCGATGCGCTGAACGATCGAGCCGGTCGCCGGGAAGACGGCGTAGAGCCGGTAGTACGCGTAGTCGGCCGGCACGTCGTAGAGTGCGAGCAATGCGCCGTCGTGTTGCATCACCTGGCCGAACGGGGTCTCGCCGTAGGCGAATGCGTTCTTCACCTTCTCGCTGATGCGGTACGGACGCTGGTAGTTCTCGTTGGCGACGATGAACGTGCTTGAAGGCTTGTCGCTCACCCATCGCATCACCATCCGCCGCGTCTCTTTGAAGAGCGGATGCTTGAACCCGTTGGTGGCCTCCAACTGGCTCGACAGGCTGAACGGCTTCGCGTGGTATGTCGTCTGCCGCACCGTGATGCCGCGCAGCACGACGACGCTTTCACGATGCACGAACGGCGCGATGCATCCCGCTTGCTGCGCGACGGCGCGAATTGCTTCGGGCAACTCGTGCGTGCCAGGATAGGCGAGCCAGAGCGCGATGGCCGGATCGGTGCGGGCGGCACGGATGGCGCGAAGCCCGCCGAAGTGAAACCACGCCGCGGCCGCGGTGAGCGTGGCGTGATCGGGTCCGGTGTTGATGCTGCCCCAATACTTCGACCGGCCAGCCGTGCAGACGTGGTAGCCCTGGTTCCAGTGGCACGCGAGGTTGAGCCACATCCACTCGAGCGTAAGCCGGGCGCGCGTCCGCATCGCGTCGTCCTTCGCAAACTCGGCCAGCATGCGCACCGGGGCGAGATCGGTGCCGAAGTAGATCGGCGCGCCGTACTCGTCCAGATTCCGACGGACGATCTGATCGAACTCGCCGTAGAGCGCATTGCGGGTGACGTCGATCACGCCCGCCGCATCGCGACCGGTCGCATCGACAAACTCGGGCCACCTCTCCGCAGCCGCGAAGCCCGTGGCAGCGGTCATCAACTTGTAGTTGAGCGACGAGAAGCCTGCCTTCGCGTAGTCCCAGTCGCGGAGGTACTCGCGCGACGCTGCAACCAGTTCCGCAGGCATGCGATCGCCCGCGACGAGCACGCCGTGCATGAGCGAGTGCCCGCCGAACGCGTGATCGTTCTTCAAGTCGCGCTTGCGGACGAGCGAATCGATGTGCGCCACGGCCCAATCGACGTCGACGCCAGCGAGCAGCCGGGCCGTCGCGTGGGCCATCGACATCTTGAGCGACGTCGCCGCCTTCGCATCGGGCCGAGTGCCCGCGAGCCATCGGATGAACGCGGCCGATCGTTCGGCAAACGATGCGCCGTCGATCGCGTCGCTCGGCACAGGTTGCGACGCGGGCGAAGTCGACGGCGCAGCGAAGCCCATCTCATCCATCGCGAGGAACGCCGCAGCGGAGAGCAGGGCACGCGTGAAGTTGCGCCGAGACAGTTCCATCAACGCTTCGCCTCGATCGGCCCGATGCTGCTGTCACCACGCTTGCCGGTGATGCGCGTTCGGCCGTCTTCGCTTTTCGCGAACGTCCACGTGTCGGTCTGGCCGGCGATGGTGATTGTGAGCGTGGTGCCCGTGTCGTCCCACTTCGTGACGGCCGGCGCGTCGCCGGCGCGTTGTGGGATGAGCACCACTTTGAAGTCTGGTGCGACCCCACGAGACGGAATCACGAGTCGCCTATCGATGCCGAACGATCGGCCCTCGCGACTGTTCGTGTCCTTCTTCTCGAACGTCTCCAGGCGAATCGACGGCGTCGCCTGGAACTCGCGTGCGCCGCTCGCCAGCGATCGGCTCACCGCGCGCACGACGAGCGTGCGATCGCCCTTGGCGGGCTTCGCGGTGCCGTCGGCGTTGCGCGGCGCGGACGCATCGCACAGCACGATCTCGTCGTCCTTCAGGCTCGCGACGTCGGTGTCCGGGCCGGTCTGCATGAGCCATTCGTACAGGCGCGGCTGGTCGTCCTTCTGGATGTCATCGACGACGATCAGGTACGGCGCGGGCGACTTCACGAACGCGATCGTGCGGAACGCCCGCTGCACGGGGTTGTGCGGAAGGCGGACGGGCCAGCCGTCCTCGTCCCACAGACGCGGGCCGCCCGCGACGTCGTCGAAGCCTTTCCAGAACTCGACGACGGCCGGCCGGTCGTCGCGTTCGATTGGCACGCCGGCGTAGTTCTTGCGGAACTGCGCCGCCTCCGTGCGATACGTCGCCCATCGCGGGAACCGGAATCGCGGCGAGTCGTCCGCATCGGCCAAGATCGACTTCGGCCACCACCAGTCGTATGCCGCCTTCGCATCGCACGCGGCGGCGATCGCCCAGTCGGTCTCCACGTGCCCGAGCCACACGCCGGGCCCCGGCCAATAGCCTTGGCCCAGCCCGTCGATGAGCACGTTGCTGTGGTGCCGCGTCTCGATCGAGCGGAAGCTCTCGCGCGACCACTGCCTGCCGAGCGCGCTGAACGTGAAGTTGCCGCGATCGGCGTGCTCGTGGCTCGCGCCGTGGCCGTCCGGGCGACACTCGAACTGCACGAGGGCCGCATCGCTCGACCAGCCGCTGCGCACGTTGAGCGAGCCGCGATCCGGGTCGAAGAAAGTCGTCGGCAGCTTGAGTGATGCACCGTCGCCGTGGTCGGCCTTTGGTTCTTCCGCGCACCACACCAGCGGCTCGATGATGTGATACCGATCGGCGAACGGCTTGCCGCCCGAGTTCTTCACGTAGTTCTGCCACAGCAGCTCGATGCGGGCGTCGTTCGGATAGAACCGGCGAAACATCTGCAGCGTCCACACCGCGGGTCGGCCGTTCTGGTCGCCTGCGCCGCCGTCGCCGTGACTCGTCCAGAGACCGCCGAACGGTTCCATGCTCGCGAGGTACCAGTCGGGCATCGCCCGCAAGTGCGGGTGGGCCAGCAGCATGTCGCCCCGGCGCGAGGCGGCGACGAAGAACGGGTTGCCCCACACGAAGCCGAACTGCGTGTAGCCGACCGCTTCCGTGCTCGACCCGCGCGGCGAGATGCCGTACGTGAGGTAGTCACGCGCGATGTCGACGCCGAGCTTATAGACACGCGGGTCGTAACCTTCCTCACCTTCGATGGCGAGCGAGAGGAGCGGCTGCTGCAGGCCGACCGCGATCCAGTTCCAGTTGCGGAAGTGATGGGGCAGTCGCGCGCCCATCCACACGCGCCCGGCCGTGGCGCGGGCGATGACGCGGCGGGTCTGGTCGCGCTGCGCATCCGTCATCGCGCTCGCGGTGAAGTCGTATGCGTAGCCGAGCAGGTGCCCGCCGAACAGGTCGCGGATGCCTTGCGAGTCGGACCAGCTGCCGGTCTGCGGGCCCGAGATCTTTGCGCGCCAGACGTCGTCATACAGCGGCTCGCGGAGCGACCCTTCGAGCAGCGGCTCGACCATCTTCGCCCACGTGGCGATCGCGGCCGCGGCCTTGCGGCTCCGCGCGGCGTCGTCGGTGATCAATGCGTCGAACGACTCCATCACGATCGCGTACAGCACGTGCGGCTGGTAGTGACCCTGCGGATAGCTCGGCTTCCGCTTCTCGCCGATCAGCTTCAGCGCGCCGTCGGCGTCCCCCGCGGCGAGCTTGTCGTACGCCTCGGCTTCCCACGTGCCGGCCTTCAGGATTGTTCCGCCGGTCCGCTCGCGCAGCGTGGCGAGCATCGCCTTGCCTGCGTCGGTGCTGTTGAGGCGCTGACGCAGCTCCGGCAGATCGTCCGGCCCGAACAGGATGCGCGGGTGAACGCCCGGTGCGGGCACCTTGCCGAGGCGATCCTTCGCGAGGCCCGTCTCGTCGTACTTCACGTCGACTTTCGGTGACGGCGGGAACGGGTAGACGCCGTTCAGAACGTCTTCCGCTGGCAACTCGCCCGGCAGGTGCGCGGGGACTTCGTCGTTCGCGCGCACGCCCGTGCACGTGAGCAGCAACGCAGCGGCAGCCATCATGGGGATCGTCCGGTTGATCACGCTCGTCTCCTCGGTCACTTGCGCTTCGCGATGTTCACTTGCACTTCACGATGTTCACTTGCTCTTCACGATGCGAATCTCGCGCCGCACCAGCTCGGCCGTCTTCACCTTCGGCTCGGTCGCCCGGCCCCACTGCCACGCGGCGACGGTGACCGTCACCGGGTACTTCGCGCGCGGCGGAATCTCCGTCAGCGCCAGCCTGCCTTCGATCACTTTCGCAGGACCGGCGACGACGAAGAACTCGACGGGCAGTCCGCTGCTCGCCGTCGCGACGAGCGGAAGCGGCGGGCTGTCAGCGGCGATCTCTTCCGGCGCATCGAAGGTGATGGTCTGTGCAGCGCCGTCGTTGTTGCGGAGCGAGTTCATCTGCACGCCGCACGGCTGCACGATCGCGCGCACGCCAGGGGCGGCATCTTTCCGCGCGATCAGGTAGGTCGCGCCGGAGCGATAGGTGCGATCGAGCGCGATGCGGAATTTGCCATCGCCGACCGGCTTCAGCTGGCCGCACAGCCATTCGACGATCGGCTCGCCCGGCGTCGTCGCGAGCGGTTCACCCGCGCCGACGAAGCCGGCCGGGATCGCGTCGAGCGATTTCGCGCGGATGCTGAACGTCACGCCGTCCGGCTCCCACGTGACGGACTTGATGTTGTTGATGCCGTTGAAGCCGTACGGCCGGACGTTGCCAGCGTCGTCGAGGAAGCCGACGAACTGCGTCTTCGCCTTCCAATCGATCGCGGTGATGGATTTCGCTTCGCTCGCGAGCGCTTCGTCGAAGTACCACGGCAGCGCCTGCCCCGCATACTTCGCCACGCTCGCCGTGCGACCGGGAACGGGAAGGTCGGCCACGAATCCTGTGTTCAGGTCGACCGGCTTCAGGGGCTTGGCCGCATCGCCTGTCAGGCGAGCTTTCGCGGCACTCTCCACATAACGCGACACGTAGCCGACGAGTTGTTCGGAGCAATCGAAATGCCCGCTGTGGCCGTCGATCACGTAGCTCAGCGGCCAGCCCGGGCTGTCGGCGCGACGCTTCAGCGTGCCTTCGTACGCGCCGGAGACGTCGTTCCACTTCGTGCGGATGTCGGTCTTCTCCTGGCTCCACTCTTGCGATGTGCCGTAGATGACAAGCGCCGGCACGTCGCGGTTCGCGGGCGGGAAGTGGTTGTTCTTGAGCCACACGCCCGCGATGCACCGCTCGGGCTTCGCTTCGACGAGCGCATCGACCATCAGCAGGTGGCCCGACTCGCCGATGGGGAGCCACGGCACCGTCGCGACCTCGTCGTAGCCGCTCGTCTGTGCGAGGCCGTCGAGGAGCTGCTGCAGGAATGCGGCGATCGTTCCGTACTCCTTCGGCATGTCCTTCTTGAAGTTCATGAACGAAGGCACCGCCCAGACGATGCCGAGGTCGTTCCGGCGGCACACGTCGCGGAGCGTCTCATGGCCGACGAGCATGTGCTCCGGGACGTTCGCGCAGAGGATGAGCAGGCCGCGGACGCGTTCGCACTTCTCCGGCACCCACAGGTAGACGGTGCTCTTGTTGGTTGAGCCGTCGCGCCAGGCGGTGCACTCGGCGCTGTACATGAACTGGAAGACCTGATTCTCCGGCGAGCGCGGAGCTTCTGCGCGCGCGATGGAAGTCAGCAGACAAACGACGATCAGCGCGAGCCATCGCATGGCAGATCTCCTCACTTCAGCTTCACGACGGCCGGCGCACCGGCGGCGGCGGTGATCGTCACGCGGCTCGTGCCCTTCGCGGTCGTCACGACGACGTCGTCGCCCGACTGTTCAACGCGCGGGAGCGGGTCGCCGTTGCGGTAGGGGACGAGGATGACGCGGAACGCGACTTTCTCGGACTTGGCCGATGCGTTCACGCGGTCGAAGTAGAGCTGCTGTCCCTTCTTGTCGAGCGGGCCTTCGACGGTCTCGACGGCGATCTTCTCCGCGCCGATCGCCGTCAACAGCAGGAGCGGGTCGCCCGGCTTCGGCGCGATCGCGGGCTTCTCAACGCGCGCCGTCGCGGGGAACGTGCCCGTCGCGGCGACGTTCGCGTCGAATGCCAGCACTGCCTGGTTCGCGGCAAGGCCCGCCACGTCTGCTTTCCACGCGCCGCCGTTCAGGCTGGCGGTCCACTCGTACAGGTGAGGCTGGTCGTCCTTCTTCAAGTCGTCGGCGACGATCGCGAACGGCGCATCGCCTCGCACGAGCGCGGTCGTGCGGTAGACGTACTCCATCGGGTTCGACAGCGCCCGGCACGTAGGCATGTAGTTCACGTAGTTCGAGGTCGGCCACCAGTGACGACGCTTGTAGCGGGCGGTGCCGGCGAAGAGTTCCGCGATGCGCGGCGACGGATCGAACTCCGGCTTCATCGCGGCGCGGCCGGGCTCCCACACCTGCGCGATCTGCGTGAACCAGCGATACGTGTAGCTGTCGGTGAGGTCGGCATGCGCCTGCGACAGCTGAGGCGACGTCTCCGCGCCGACCCACTTCGCGGCCGCTTGATACGCGAGGCCGAACACCCAGTCCGGGTTCTGGTTCGGCTCGGACATGCCGTCGACGAGCACCTGGTTGTGGTACTTGCCGTCGTACGCCTGGCTCATGGGCGATTCCGTGAACCAGTTCACGCCCAGCCCGCTGAAGTGAAACATGCCTGCGTCGCTGTGGTGATGGCCGGCCCCGAGGTAGTGGTCGGGGCGGACGAGCATGTGGATCCACGTCGCGTCGGGCTGGTTCGACGAGTAGGCGGAGAAGACGCCGTGCGTCGGCGCGACGAAATCAATCGGCAGGCCCGACTCTTCGCGCGTGGTGGGCACGATCTGCGTGTCGAATAGCACCGCGCGGACGAAGCCGGGATAGGTGACGCTCGGCAACCGCATCCGTTTGCGATCGGCGAAGCCCGCCTTGAACTTCTCCATGTCGACGGCGCCGATGCCGCCCTCGAGGAAGACGGCGTCGCCGCTGGTGCGTTTCGACGCGTTGGTGAGGAGGTACTGCGCTCCCTTGTCTCCGGGGAAGAACGAAGCGTATTCGAGTAGGTACTGCGTGGAGAAGTGATCGCGACTGAACGTGCCGTACTGCGTGCCGCTGTTGACGATGACTTCGCCGTTGGGGCTGGTGGAGAGCGCCTGCGCGTCGGCCAGCTTGCGGTAGTGCGGATGGCCGAAAAGGTTCTCGCCGCGGCGGGCGAGGGCGATCATCGCCAGCAGGTGGTGCTGGTTGCCGCCGGACGTCTTGCCGTTGCTTTCGTAGATAACGCCGTCGGGGTCGATGCCCCATTCGAGGAACGCGCGGATGGTCAGCTTGTCGGCCGCGAAGGGTTCGGGGTCGAATCCGGGCAGGCCCTCGATGGCGCAGAGCGCGACAAAGTTGGGCAGATCCCACGTGATGTGATTGATGTCGCGATGGCGGACCGGCCCGTCGGAGCCGTGCGCGCGTCGACCGTAGGTGGCCTTGACGATGACGCGGCGCATCGTGTCACGCTGTTCGGGCGTCATCCACTTGCCCGCGAAGTCGAGCGACAGGCCGAGGTTCATGTACGCGACGATGCCGTGCATCTCGCGCCAGTTCGTGGTCGACATGCTCCCGTTGTTGTTCACGACCCGGCCGTCAGGCATTGTGATCTGCGTGCTGAGCTCGGTGTCGCTCATCGCGTTCATCTCGTCGACGAGTGGCTCGCGGAGCGTGTAGTAGTTCGCGATCGCCGTCGCGACCTTCTTGCCGAGCGCATCGTCGCCCGTGATGAGGCTGTAGAACGCGATCACGTTCAGGCATTCCGGCACGTAGGCGACGTGCGAATTGGTGATGCCCGGCTTCTGCCCCGCGAAGAGGTGCGGCACCGCGCCGAACGGCGCGTTGGGCGGGATCTTGTCGTCCCACTTCAGCGTGCGGAAGTTGTCGCTCGCGAGCGTGTCGAATATGCCGCCGTCGCTTGTCTTCGGGTCGAGCCAGCTCTTCTTGAGGAGGTACTCGACCTCCGCGAGCGACATCTGCCCGAGCGGCGAGTTCTTGATGCGCGCCGCGATCACCGGCACGTCTTCCGGGCTGAACAGCACGCGCGGGTACACGCCCGGCGGAGGCACCTTCGAGCCGAGCAGGAAGGCATTGAAGCCCGTGAAATCGAACTTCGAATCGGGCGTGAACGGGAACTTCGTCTCCGGGCCGTTCAGCATCGCGAGCTGCTCAGGCGTCACCTTCACGTGGTCTGTCCACTTGCCCTGACGCGCGAGCGTGGGGATGTGCCGTGTGGCGATGTCGGGGTCGGCGAACTTTTCGGGCGTGTCGAACTGGCTGATGATGGCGTCGAGCTGCGTCTCGGAGAGCGCGGCCAGGTCGACGGCGGAGTCGCCGAGCAGGATGAGGCCGCGCGGGTGCGTGCTGACGGTCAGGCCGACGGTCTGCGCGAGCGCGACGAGGTCGATGTAAGGCTTGCCGTCGATCTCGCGCTGTGGGATGTCGCCGTGGATCTTCACGAGTGGCGACGTCGGCGTGTAGACCCAGCGATCGGCGAGGTAGTCTGGCGGCGCGTCGAACGTGATCGAGTCACGCTTCTTGAACGACGCCACGAGCGATGTGAACGACGTCGGCACGAACACGCGGCCGTCAACGAGCATCGCTTCGCCGTTCAAAATGTCGGCACTGTCGAGCCTCACGCGCTTCCCCGCGACGTACGCGTACCGGCTGCCGGGATAGATGGCGAGGTGGTTGCCGATCACCTTCATCGCTGCGGCGCGGGAGGAGCGGGTGTAGGGCAGCCCCTGATCCTGCGGCACGGGCGGCAGCGGCTCGATCGCGGGGATGTTCGATTGCGAGAAGACCGGCTTCGTCGTCGTCTGCGCGCCAGCGAGCGACGCGATCGAAACGAACGACGTGGCGGCGACCAATGCGAGCACTCGCTTCATGGGACAACTCCAAAGTTGAGCAAAGTCAGACGGCCTGCAGTTCGGGCGTCGCCTCACGATCGGGGCGCGGAGTGGACTTCATCGTGAAGATCGTCAGCCCGGTCAGGTCGCGCTTCGGCGCGCCGGTGAACAGGCTCACCACGTAGCCGACGACGATGCAAGCGAGCGTTGCCGTCGGGGCGAGCAGGCTCCAGTGCATCGCGGTTCGCTCAGCGAATAGTGTCCAAATGATGCTCGCGATCGCGCCGGCAAACGCGCCGACGCCGTTCGTGCGCGTCGTGAACATCCCGAGCGCGTAGATGCCGACGAACCCGCCGCCCAGCAGTGCGGCCATTCGGTTCCACGTCTCGAAAATCGATCGCACTTCAAACGTCGCCATCCACAGGGCCAGCGCGATGCCGATCACGCCCACGAGGTACGACACGCCCTTCATCAGCCGAAGCCGCTTGCGGTCGTCGGCGTTCTTCGAGAAGCGGCGATAGAAGTCCTCGCTCACGAGAACCGAGACGCTGTTCATGCTGCTGCTCATCGTCGACATCGCGGCCGCGAAGATGGCGGCGATGATGATGCCCGCCATGCCCGACGGTAGCACGTCGATGATGAACCGCGGCACGACCTGGTCGTTCGACATCGTGATGTCGAGCGAGGCGGGGTTCGCGCGGTAGTAGAAGAAGAGGGCAATGCCGACGGATGTGACGAGGATCGCGACGAAGACGCCAAGGAAGGCGTACGTGTATTGGAGCCGCTTCACGTCGCGCATCGGCGTCGCGTAGACGCGCTGCACGATCGGCTGGTCGCCCGCGAAGCCCGCCACGTTCAGGATGGCCGCCAGCACGGCGATCCAGATCGCCATGACGGTCCAGTCCCACGTCCACAACACCGGCGTGAACTTCGCATACTGCGCCCCCACGCTCATCATCTCCGATACGCCGCCCGGCACGCCCCAGAGCGCGAACGCTATCATCAGGATCGGCCCGAGGAACATGATGACGCCCTGCACCACGTCGGTCCACACGACCGCTTCGAAGCCGCCGACGGAGGTGTAAATCGTCGTCAGGATGCCCATCAGCAGGATGCTCACGTAGACGTTGAGCCCGGTCGTCGCGCTCAGCGCGAGCGAGGGGAGGAGCAGCACGATGCTCATGCGCCCGAACGCCTGTAGGCTGATGCATTGGCCGCTCGCGAGGAGGCGCAGCGGGGCGTTGAAGCGGCGCTCGAGGTATTCGTAGGTGCTCGTGATCTCGAGCCGGCGCAGCAGTGGCACGAGGAAGTGCGCCTGGATCACCGCCTGCGGGATCATGAAGAAGACGGGGATGAGAAAGACGAGGTTCGCCGTGAACCCGAGCACGGGGATCGCCATCAGGCTGATCGAACTGACGCCCGTGGCGTACATGCTCATCGCGCCGGCCCACCAGACGACGTTGCGGTTGCCGAGCGAGAACTCGTCGCTGCTCTTGTTGCGTCGCGCGAAGTACAGGCCGATGCCCGCCATGCCGACGAAGTACGCGGCGATCGCGGCGTAGTCGATCCAGTTCAGTGCGTGCGACGAACGCGGAATCGTGATCGGCACGATCGATTCGCCCACGCTGGCGAGCGAGCCGTTGACCTTCAGCAGTGATGCGCCAGCGCGACGAGCCGCTTGGTTTGACGCGAGCCCTGCCACGGGCGTCCACGTGTCGGTGATGGCGTGGTAGGCGAGGGCGATGCCCTCATCGGCATCGCGGGCGGCCTCGTTCGCGTTGACGACGGGCCGGATGTCGCCGCCAAGTAGCAAGGAGTGGCTCTGGCCGGTCTGCGTGGCAGCGGCATCGCTGAGCGGCTTCGGCAGTGGGGCACGCGCGAGCCAGCCGGTCGTCGCCGTGCCGTCGATTGGGCGCAGGCGATATGTCCAGACTTCGTTCGTCACGCGCCAGGTGACGGTGCCGTCCGCGGCGACCTCGCGCACGCGGCCGCCCATCACGTGCAGCATGCCGAAGCTCGACGTGGCGACGTGTCCGACCCGGCCCGCCGCGGGAAGGGGGGCGAGTTCCGTCCACGCAGCGCCGGTCGTCGCGAAGTCGAGCGAGAACGTGCGGTTCGAGAGCTCCCCGGAGTCGAGCAGTCCGCCGACGACGATCAAGCGATCGCCCACGATCGTCCCCGCGGATCGCGAAAGTGCGACGGGCAGATCGGCCAGCGGCGTGAATGTCAGCGACGCATCGCCCGTGCGGCGGATGAGAGACGTGCTGCGCGTCGCCTTGCCGTCGGCGCCGATGCCGCCGATCAGGATGAAGCCGTCAGCCGTTTGCACCGCGGCCGCGTGTGCGAGCGGGCTCGGGAGCCTGGTCGTCGCGAGGGGCCAGTCACTACTACTAGTGGTCGCCGTCGGCTTGGATGTGTCGATCGGGCTCGCGATGCGCACCGAGTCGGTGGGCCGACCGTCGGCGCCGAGGCCGCCGAGCGCGACGGCGCGATCGCCGGCCACGCCGATCGCGGTGCCGACGGGGAGCGTCGTCTCCATCGCCGCCGGGGCGGCCAACGCGCGCGTAGCGAGTGCGATCCAGACCGCGAACACGGTCAGGACAACTGCGACAACCGACCGGCCGACGCGTGGCGTGGGTCTACTCAAGGGGTGGGTTCCAAATGACTTGAGCGATCGGCGTGGCGTCCGCTTCGCCACGCGCTTAGTTTCCCGTGGGAATATCGCTCGCAGTTGTGAGAGATTACCGTGGGATTGGGCTTTGTCCACTCAGAAACTCGCGTGCAACAGTTGAATTGTGGTCAATTTGTCGCTGGGAAGCGAAGAAAAATGCTTGGGAATGTCTTGACGTGCCGTCATGGGAAGGTAGAGTTGCTTGCCGCTGAGAGGTTGTTTGCGCACGCCGCGGCGGCTAGGTGTGTGAGCATGTCAGTCTCGATCATCGCAGTTTCGAAAGCGGCCGGCGTGTCGAAGTCGACGGTCTCCCGGGTCTTGAACGACGACCCGCGGGTATCGCCGAGCGCGATCAGTGCCGTCCGTGCCGCCGTGAAGCAGCTGGGCTACGCAGGCCCGCTCCGTCCTGGTAGGCCGAAGCGGCCGCGCACGCCAGCGATCACCAAGTCGGTTGCGCTGCTGTTCCCGGACTCGAATCCGGTCGCGCTGAAGACGGTCCTGAGCGGCCGCATCCTGCACGGCATCGAAGAGGTGCTTCGCCAGGGCGGCTCGTCGCTGGTCGTCACGGGCATGTCGGACTCGAACCGCTTGCCGGCCTGCGTGGAGCAGCGGCAGGTCGACGGCGTGATCATGCGAGGCGGCAACGTGGCGACCGATTCGCTCGCGGCCGTCGATCGCATGCCGGCTTTGCCTCGCGTCTTCGTGTTCGAGCCCCGCACGGCCATCACGCCCGCGTGGGACGTCGTACTCGAAGACAACGAGGCGATCGCCGTGATGGCCGCCGAATGGCTGCGACGGCGCGGCTGTCAGAGCGTCCTGTGCATCAACGGCGTCGCGAATCACCCGTCGCTACGCCATCGGCTCCGGTCGTTTCGTGATGCGATCTCGGAGCAGCAGGGCGTCGAGCTGCACATCGTCGACACGGCCACCTCGCTCGCGAAGGCGGTCGCGGACGCGATGAAGGGCGCGACGAAGCCCGTCGATGGCGTCTTCGTCACCGGCGGAGACGACGTGGTCGTCGACGTGCACCGCGCGATCGTGGCCGCGGGCCGATCGCCCGGGAAGGACCTGGCGTTCATCTCCTGCAATAACGACCCGCTTCGGCTCGCGACGCTCAACCCGCTGCTGCCGAACATCGATATCCAGCCCGAAGCGATCGGGCGCGCCGCGGCCGAGATGCTGCTGTGGCGTCTGGCAAACCCGAACGACCCGCGACGACGCCTGACCGTGTCGCCGAGGCTTGTGGAAGCGGAGAAGACGAGTTCCACCTGATCGTGTGCGAGTGCGCGGCCGCTGAGATCGCGCGGTCGTCCGGTCAGCGGTGTCTTGAAAATCTGAAAGGCGGAGCGATGGAGCACGGACGTGTTCACAATCTCGGTGCGCGCCGATCCGGCGTGAAGAGTTCATCAACTCGGGCTGCCAGCAGAAGCGGGGCGTTCACGCTGGTCGAATTGCTCGTCGTGATCGGGGTCATCGCGGTCCTGATCTCGATCCTTTTGCCCGCGCTCAACAAGGCGCGTGCCGCTTCGCTGCAGGCGAAATGCCTGTCCAACATTCGGCAGATCGCCATCGCGGTCGTCGCGTACGCCGCCGACAACAAGGGCGGCCTACCGCGCTTCCTCGCCTCGAACGGCGGCGCGACGCAGAACACAAACGACGAGAACCTGACGTACACCGGTGCGACGATCGGTACGGCCGGCACGCTGCCGGTCGATCGGGCGGTCGGCTCGCCCGCCCGCTGGCCCGGCGATTGGACGCTGCTCATCTTCAAGTACACCGGTCGCTCGCCCGGCGTCTACACCTGCCCGATGCGGCAGTGGAAGACCGAGCGCAACGACCGCTTCAAGGCCGACAACGGCCAGATGTATTCCAGCCCGCTCGTCAGCTACCGCCTGAACGGCGCATCGATGCCCAACTCGGATGCGCTCGTCTCCATGGTGCCGAGCACGTGGGTCACGCCCACCATCTCTCGCCCGTTCGGCCCGGTCCTGCGGCTCGTCAACGGCGCCATGGTCGACACCGAAGAGACGATGAACATCGCCCGCGTTGCGTCGGACACCATCCTCGCGACGGAGTGCGTCCGGCGCAATGCCGGCCTCGTCGGCAACGGCTCGTTCGGCGAACTGTCGGCGACCGTGTTCATCAAGGGGCCGAGCCTGTCGATCACGTCGATCAGCACGTCGAGCCACAACGGCTTGTCGGCGTCTTTCGCCTACTTCGACGGCCACGCCGAAACGATCCCCGTGAAGAAGCTGCTTACACAGATGAACGGCGTCGGCTCGACGCAGCCGATGTATCGCATGCTGACGTTCGCCGACTACGCGGCCTCGCCGAATCAGGGCAACGTCGGCGACCTGCTTCTCAATCGATGGAACAACAGCGACCCGCCCCGCGGCCCGTGGAGCGCGACGAAGGGCGACTGATCGCATTCGAACGCGATCGCGTTCGCGAACGAGAGGATTCGTGTGTGAGTGCGACCTGCCGCGGCGGCAAGCCCGGCCGGTCGCTTGTAACGGAGACCTGAGGAGATCGTGACCAGACGGACTGGCCCGACCCGCAACTGCATCCGCCGGAGGAGTAGAACATGTTGAACGTGCATCGCCATCGCATTTCGTCGACGCGCCGCCTGTCCGCGCTGTCGGCCGCCGCCTTGCTCACGATCGGAACGGCCTTCGCCGGCGATGCCGGCGCGCAGAGCGTCTGGCTCGCGCCCGCCTCGGGCAACTGGAGCGACAACACCGTCACCGGCTGGAACGGCACCGGCGTCCCGAACTCGGCCGGTGCGACGGCCACGATCAGCTTCGCGATCCAGCCGCAAGCGGTCGGCACGTTCACCGTCACGCCCGATGGCACGACGCCGTTCACGCTCGGTAGCCTGACGACGGGTGACACCGCCACGCTCCGCAGCGTCAGCATCGGCGCCACCGGCGCGACGAACGGGCTCATCTTCGACTCCGGCTCAGCTTCGACGAACGCGACGCTCACGCAGGTCGCCACCGCGCTCGGCGACAGCTACTTCGTGCCGTTCACGCTCAACAGCAACCTCACCATCACGAACAGCTCCGCGGCGAACCTGATGTTCGTGCGCGGGAAGATTTCCGACGGCACGAGCGGCGCGAAGGGCGTCGTGATCGCGCCCACGGGCGGAATTCGCCCGGTGCGATTCGACACCGCCGCGAACACCAGCACCTTTAGCGGTGGCTTCACGGTGCAGAATGGCGCAGCGGTGAAGTTCTCGGTGGGCAGCACCGCCGCGGGCGGAGCCGTCACGGGCGGACCGACCGGCGTCGGACCGTTCAACATCCAGGGCGGCATCATCTACGGTGGCGCCGACGTCGTCGCGCCGACGATCAACATCAGCAATGACTTCAAGATCAACGAGGGCACCAACCCGAACGCCGCCAACGGCCGCCTCGGCCTCGGTGGCACGATCGACCTCGGCGGCGCGACGCGCACCGCGACGCTCGGCCTGAACGCGACGGGCGTCAACGCCGCCCTCGGCGCGCCGAGCATGCGGTTCAACGCCATCACCAACGGCCCCGCCGTCGTCGTGCAGAACGGCACGCTGAAGCTCATCGCCGACGCGGGCGTCACCTACACCGGTGCTGTCTTCCAGACGCAGGGCACCTTTGTGAACAACGCGGGCCTCACGCTCGGCGATCGCGTCGCGATGACGTTCAGCACAAGCACCATCTTCAACACCGCGGCCACCAGCACCCCGTCCGTCACGCTCGAGGGCGACAGCTACTTCATCACCAGCAACGCCGTCAGCGGCCGCAACCCCACGATCCACTCGCTCAGCGGCACGAGCGGCACGATCCTGAACCTGCAGACGTCCGGCACGGGCACCGCGCTCATTAACACCGTCACGATCAACCCGAACGCGGGCGTGAGCGCGACGTTCGGCGGAACGATCAAGGACACCGATACCGCGCTGCTCCCCACCGCGATCGGCCAGATCGCCATCACGAAGGGCGGTGCGGGCACGCAGGCGCTCACCGGCACGAACAGCTACAGCGGCACGACCACCGTCAGCGGCGGCGTGCTCCGCGCCACGCCGGGCGTCGGCTTGCCGAACGGTTCGCTGCTCACGCTGAACGGCGGCGTCATCGAGACGAGCGCCGACCTCGTCCGCACCGGCGGCGCGGCCGCGGGCAACATGCAGATCACTGGCGGCACTTCGGGCTTCAGCGTCGCGGGTGGCGGCACCGTCAACGTCGCGTACGGGTCGCTCGCTTCGCCTACCCCGCTTGTGTGGGGCACGACGGCCGGCTTCACGCCGAACCAACTCGTGTTGAACGCCGACACGGCGTCTGGCACGCTCAACTTCCGGAACGACATCGATTTCAGCTCGGCCACGTCGCGAACGATTAACGTCAATGGCGGCACCGCGATCATCAGCGGCGTCCTGAGTAACTCGAACGCCACGCCCAGCTTCATCAACAAGGGCGGCGCGGGCACGCTCGTCCTAAACAGCCCGAACACGTTTGCCGGCAACTTCTCCATCAACGGCGGCGTCGTCAGCACAAACCTGCTCGCTGCGATCGATCAGCCCAGCGGCATCGGCACGAAGTCGTTCACCATCCAGGGCGGCGGCACGCTCCGCTACACCGGCCCGACGGTGACGACGAACAAGACGATCAACCTCGGCACCACCGGCGGCGCGAGCGGCGGCCTGGACGCGTCGGGTACTGGACCGGTCACGTTCACCGGCGGCATCGGCGGCAACAGCACCAGCGGCGCTCGCACGCTGAACCTGTCCGGCTCCAACACCGGCGACAACACGCTCGGCGGCGCGCTCGGCGACCTGCGTGCCAACACCTCCGACACGTTCCAGCCCACCAGCGTCCGCAAGACCGGCGCGGGCAAGTGGGTGCTCTCCGGCAGCACGACCTATACCGGGTCGACCACCGTCGAAGCGGGCACGCTGCAGTTCGGCGCGAACGCCGGCAACAACGTCCTCACCAACGCGGGAGGCCTGGACGTCAAGGGCGGCAAAGCAGTCCTGGCGTACGACGCGGGCGGCTCGGCCGCGCTGCAGGCGACGCTCGTTCCGCTGCTGCAGACGGCCGCCGCCAGCAACTTCGCCACCGGCCAGGTCCGCAGCACGACGTCGACGTCAAGTCGCACGCTCGGCTGGAAGGACGACGGCGCATCCGCCATCTCGCTCGTTCCCACGCTGTTCGGCGACGCCACGCTCGACCTCACCGTCAACTTCGACGACCTGCTGAAGCTAGCCGCGAACTACAACGCGAGCGGCAAGGTCTGGGCCGACGGCGACTTCAACTACGACGGCACCGTCAATTTCGACGACCTGCTGAAGCTGGCTGCCAATTACAACCAGACGCTGTCCGGCAGCTTCGCCGGCGACTGGGCGCTGGCGCAGTCGGCCGTGCCAGAGCCGACGAGCCTCGCCGTCGTCGCGGCGTTCGCCGGCGCGGCGCTGCGTCGCCGTCGTCGTCATGCGTAACGCAGGCTGAGAATCGTGTCCTCCTCCGCACGTCGCGTCCGGCCGATCGCCGGGCGCGGCGTTTACCCCGGCCGCTCTTCTCACGCGATCTTCCATGCGACGAACCTCGACTCGCTTCCTCCGCGCCGTCCGCCCCGTCATCGTCTGCGAAGCGATGGAACGCCGCCAACTCCTGGCAAGCGTCTCGCTTGACGTCGGCCCGCTCTGGCAGGCGCGGATGCCCGACTGGACTGCGTGGTCCGGCTCTGGCAACTCCGTCTCCACGCAAGCGACGCTCGCCGCCGGCAACACGCCCACGATCACGCTCTCCGGCTCCGCGCTCAACTGGGCCGACTACAGCGCGAGCAAGATCGTCGCGAACGCGAAGAACCTGCTCTACCGCGACGGCGTGTCGAATGCGGGCGACATCAACATCGCGTTCTCCTCGCTCGCCGCGGGCACGTACACGCTGAACCTGAGCAGCGTCGACTACGGCACCGCGGGCAGCAGCGGCTCGCCGTGGGCGGGCACGTACGACGTCCGCGTGCTCGACCTCACGCGCACGTCGACCACGACTGTCCTGGCGAACCAGCGCTCGGCCACGCTCTTCAGCATCGCCAGCAGCGACCTGCCCGCGGTGACCTTCTCGCCTCGCGCGGACGGCACCGCGACGATCACGCTCCGCCGCGTCGGCACGACGGGTAACGTCTGGCTCAACGGGTTACGCCTCAGCGATGGCGTGGCGACGACCGACGCCACGCCTCCCACGAGCGCCTCGCCCGCTTGGGCGACTGCGCCGACGGCGCTCCGAGTCGGCGTCGCCGCCGTCACGATGTCGGGCGCCCTGCAGTCGGACCCGAGCGGCGTCGAGTACTACTTCGAAAACGTCGGCACGCCCTCGCGTAACAGTGGCTGGATCGCCACCCCTTCGTGGACCGATCTGTCGGTCGCCGCCGGTTCCACGCAGCAGTACCGCTTCCGCGTGCGCGACCGCGCCACAACACCCAACGTCTCGCCGTGGTCGACCACACTCTCGGCTGCCACGGCGAGCGATAACTCATTCCTCGGCTTCGCCTCCGACAAGATCGGCCCGCGGCGGCCCGCCTTCGATTTCGCCGGCATGCGCGCCATCCCGCGCGCGCCTGCGCCGGGCGTCCACCCGCGCGTGTTCACCTCGCCCGAAGAGCTGCCCGAGCTGCGCAGCCGCCTCGCGACCACCGTCGCCGGGCAGGAGATGCTCGCGAACATCGCGTCGTTCACCCGGCTGCTCGACGTCGGCAATGCCGGCTACAACCGCACCGCGGCGTACGCGAAGGACGCGTGGGGCACCGACCGCATCAACAATGTCGGCTACTACGACATGTCGGCGTCGTACGATGCGCTCATCAACTACGACTGGAACGCGAGCCCCGCGCCGGCCAACCCGTTGCCGGTCACCAGCACCGGCGCCTACGACGGCGGCGCACGCAATCGCCTCGCGAGCCTGATGACGCTGGCCGCCTTCGAGTGCTGGATCTTCCAGGGTCAGCCCGAGTACGACCAGCGCGCGCTCGACCTCGCCCGCGGGTTCGACAACTGGTATCGCCTCATCCAGGCCGACGCGAATCTCAACTCCAACAACCGCGACATCTTCGGCGGCTCCACCACCGCGCTCGCGTACGACTTCCTCTACAACGTGATGACGCCCGCGCAGCGCGACAACGTCCGCACGGGCGTGCAGAAGATCACGTGGAGCCTGAGCCAGAACTACGGCCTCGACGCCGTGCCGTACGCCACCACCAGCAACTGGTCGGTGCTGAACGACTTCGCCCCCGTGATGGTGATGGCCGTCGAGGGCGAGCCCGGCAGCGTGGATGCCGACGCGTACCTGCGCGAGTTCGTCCGCGTTCAGTACAACTTCCTCACCTACGGCTGGTACAGCGACACAGGCGCTCCGATGGAGGGCCTGGGCAAGAACTACCAGGGCCTGTCGAACATGGAGGCCTTCGCGCGGCGCGGCTACTACCTCGTCGGCCACCCGGCGGTGAAGGCGTTCCTGAACAACTACCTGCCGAAAGCGATGCAGCCGTACGGCTTCGGCTTCAACGAGTACGACGACTGGGGCGGCAGCGGACGTTGGCCCGTCACGGGCGGGTACAAGTATGCGTCGGAAGACGCCGTCGGCTCGAAGTGGCTCTTCCCGGATAACCCCACCGTCGACTTCGTCTACCGCAACTACATGGGCGTCAGCGGCTACGCGAACCCGTACGCCAGCTACATCCTCGCCAACCCGATCGGCCAGAAGCCCTTCGCGCCGCAGGGCTACGCGAACAACATGATCTCTGCCGCCATCCAGGCGATGGACATCTCGAGCGTCGCCGACTGGAACACCGCCAACGCCGCCGCGCAGGGCGGATCGCTCACCTTCTTCGAGCCGAACCGCGGATTGCTCAACACGCGGTCCGACTACACGTCGGATGCGCTCGGCCTCTACTTCAGCTCGCGCCAAGACCTCGGCGGGCACACGCACGCCGACCGCAACAACTTCAACCTCAGCGCGCTCGGTCGGATGTGGGGCATCTACCGCACCGAAAGCAGCAGCACCGGCCCTGCGGGCAACGTGCTCTCCGAAAGCCAGTACCACAGCGTCGTCCTCATCGACGGCAAGGGCATGGGCATCAACGACGAAGTCGTCGGCAAGCAGCCCGGCAAGGTGGTGTCGGTGCTCGATCAGCCCATCGGCACGTTCGTCGCCGCCGACGCGAACTATGCGTACGACTGGGAGTGGGAAGGGCACCTCGGCAGCGGCAACCCGATCGGCCCGACCACGCTGCCCGTGCGCGAGACGCTCAACCACTTCCGCAAGGCGAAGTCGACCGACCCTTGGTACGACGAGCCGCTCTACGACCGCCCCTTCTGGAACGGCGGCGGCGACTTCGAGCAGTTCATCAAGATCCCCTTCAACGCGATGCGCTATGCCTACCGCACGGCAGGCGTGGTGCGCGGAACGAATCCGTACGCGCTCGTCCTCGACGACTACCAGAAGGACGACGCCGTCCGGAACTACAAGTGGCTGATGCAGCTCGCCGACGATCTGTCGATCGAATCGACGACCGTCAACCTCGATCCGAACAACTACCGCAACGACGTCGTGCTGGCCGAGGCGAGCGGCAATCGTCGTCTCCTTGTCCGCGTCATCCAGAACGACGGCCAGGCAACCGCTGGCGTGCCCGCGACGATCGACAGCTATCCCGACCCGCGCTACGGCACGAGCACGTGGAAGCGGCTCCTCATTGAGAGCAACTCCGTCGCGCCGAACTTCAAGGTGATGCTCTTCCCCTTCACCGTCGGCCAAGCACTGCCGACGACGAAGCTCGCCGCGGGCAGCTTCACGAACACCATCGGCACGCAGGTGGACGTGGTGACGTACGCCCCCGGTGCCGACGGCCGAACCCGCTACACGCTCGCCCGCGGCACGACGACTGTCGCCGAGCCCGCCGACACCGCACCGGCCGCGCCGAGCGGGCTCGTCGCCTCGCCCGACGCGCAGTGGCGCATCAACCTGAGCTGGACCGACAACGCGTCGAACGAGCAGCTCTTCAAAATCGAGCGCTCGAGCGATGGCGGCGCGACCTTCACGGTGATCGACACCACGCTCGAAGGCGTGATGAGCTACACCGACGTCACCGCCGTCGCGGGAACGACGTATCAGTACCGCGTCCGCGCGTCGAACAGCCTCGACTCGGCCGCGAGCAACACGGTCGTCATCCGCGCCTGGCCGGCCGGCGTGGTGCTCGTGCAGTCGCCCGTGCAGACGTATCGCCAGAACTTCGACACGCTGCTCTCGTCGGTCGTGCAGAACCTCAACTTCGGCGGCGACGCTTGGCTACCCGGCTGGTCGGTCGGACGAAGCGATCCGCAGACCGGCTCGACCACGTTCGCCCCGCAGTTCCGCTACGACAACGGCACGCAGACCTTCCCGCGCCCGCTCAGCCTCGGCACCGCTGACAACGTGACGACGCAGACGAAGTCGTCGCTCGATCGCGGCCTGGGCGGCATCGTCGGCGCGAACGGCTGGCACACGCAGGGCGTGCAGTTCCAGAACGCGCTCAGCCAGGCCGTGCAGGGCGTCGACGTGTCGTACGCCATCGAACTCTGGCGCCGCAACACGAACGCCACATCGCTCCGCTTCTTCTACAAGCTGTCGAGCACTCCCACCGCGTTCGACCTTGCATCCACCACGACCGGCTGGACACAGGTGACCGCGCTCGACTACGCCGCCCCGACCGGCACCGCGACCACGCTCGACGGCAACGCCGCCGCGAACGTGACGGCGCGGAACACGTCGCTCAACATCAACGTGCCTGCGGGCCAGTACCTCTGGCTCGGCTGGCGCATGACCGGCGGCGGAACGAGCGCGAACGCCACGATCGCCGTCGACGACGTGACGGTCCGCTTCAAGACCGCGCCGACCGTCGCCACCGCACCGGCGATCGCCGTCGCCCCGATCACCGCGGGCGTACCCGCGACCGCTTCGGTGCTCGGCACCGACGAACTCGGCGAGCCCGCGCTGAGCTACGCCTGGAGCGCCGTCGGCGCGCCGCCCGGCACGGTGACGTTCGCGTCAGGCAACGGCACGAACGCCGCGAAGTCGATCGGCGTCATGTTCGCCCGCTCGGGCTCGTACACACTTCAAGTCGTCATCACCGACGGCGACGGCCTCTCGGCGACGACGCAACTCGCCGTCATCGTTCGCCCCGCAGTGTCGACCGCGCCGGACATGGTCGCTTCCAGCGACACGGGCGTCAGCGACACCGACAACGTCACGCGAACCCGCCGTCCGATCTTCACCGGATCGGCCGAGGCGGGGGCGACGCTCACGCTGCTCGTCGACGGCAACTCGGTCGGCTCGGTCGTCGTCGCCTCGAACGGCACGTGGTCGCTTTCGCCATCCGCTGACTTGGCCGACGGATCGTTCGACGTGCAGGCCCGCGTCAGCACTGTCTCGGGCACGAGCGACGTGTCCGGCCTGCTCCGCGTCACGATCGACGGCACCGCTCCGACGTGGTCGGCCGGTACGTTCGACTTCGCCGCGGCGAACCATGCTGTGCGCGTGGACACGAACGAGACGCTGTACGGCTTCACGCCGGCGTCGGCCCTCGTCGTCACCGTGCCCGGCGGCGCGAGCGTGACGATGCCCGCATCGCTCGCCGGCTCGAGCGCGACGTTCCAGTACGCCGGTCGCCTGCCGGATGGCCGCTATCGCGTTACGCTCGCGAGCGGCGCGGCGACCGATCTCGCCGGAAACCCGACGCCCGCTTGGTCGCTCGACTTCGCGTTCCTGCTCGCCGACCTGAACAACGACGGCATCGTCAACTTCGACGATCTGTTGCGCCTCGCCGCGAACTACAACGCGCCGTCGGGGATGACCTACGGCCAAGGCGACATCAACGCCGATGGCGCGGTGAACTTCGACGATCTGTTGATCCTGGCCGCTCGATACAACACATCGCTGCCCGCGGCCGCTCCCGCGCCGCTGGGCCTGTCGGGCGGTTCGACCAACGGCGGCGATGAAGACGACGCCGACGACAACGGCCTGAAAGGGCTGGTGTGACCATGCCTCGCCTTGAGGACATCTCTCGCCGCGCGGGCGTGTCGGTGTCGACCGTCTCACGCGTGCTGCGGCGAACACCGAACGTGAAGCCCGCGACCGCGTCGCTCGTCGAAGCCGCCATGCGCGACGTCGGCTACAGCAATGGCGATTCGCCGAACGGCTCTTCGAGCACTCGCACTGTCGCAAGTTCTGTCTTCGCATCGCGACCGCAGCCGCAACCGGCGAAGACGGCGCTGCGGCATCGTCGCGTCGCTCTCCTCTTCCCCGACAACCGCGACCGCGCGCTGCGCACGCCGCTCTCGGGTCGATTTCTTCAGTCGATCACGCTCGCGCTCGCCTCGCACGATCTGCACCTCGTGCCCACGCTGTTGCAGGAGAACGGCAGCCTGCCCGCGTGCATCAAGCGGTGCGAGGTGGACGGCGTAATCGTCCGCGGTGCGACGGAGATCAACAGCCTCGACCTTGAACTGAGCCGGCTGCCCGTCGTATGGCTCATGTCGCTCCGCCGAATCCCGCGGCATGGTGATCAGGTGGCCGACGACCCGCAGACGGCCGGCACGATCGCGGCGAACCGACTCGTCGAACTCGGCCATCGCAACCTCGCGGTGTTCAACCACATGCCGCAGCACCCTTGCTACGGCCCGCGCGTGGAGGCGTTCGAAGCGACGGCCGTCGCGCGTGGTGCCCGCGTGACGCGCTTCGAGGGCAAGCCTGTGCCGACGCTCGTCGAGCAGATGGTTCGCTCGGGCGTTTCGCCCGATGGGATCTTCGTGCCGTTGCCCGACGCTGAAATCCACGAGGCGTATCGCACCTATCGCCAACTCGCCGGCGAGACGGCCACGCGGCAAGTCGCATGGGTGGCCTGCGGTCACGACCCGGCCGCGATGCAGACGATGCTGCCACAGATCTACAACATCGACCTGCAGGCCGAGCACATCGCCAGGGCCGCCGTCGATCTGCTTCTCTGGCGTCTGCGCTTCCCGCGCGAGCCGCGACGCCGTATGACGATCGCACCGCACGCGCTAGACTTCGCCGACGCTCCGCTGTCCGCTCCGCCGATTGCCACGTTATGACGCTTCTTGAGATCCCATCCCCGAACGAAGTTCCGCCCGGCGAAGAGGCGCAGCGCAGTAGCGATCGAGTCGCCGTCCAGACGCGCGCGCTCCAGGACGCCATCGACCGCTGCGCCCGCGCCGGCGGCGGCGTCGTCCGCGTGTCGGCCGGCGTGCACGAGATCGGCACGCTGCGGCTCGCCAATCGCGTGACGCTCTGGCTCGCATCAGGGGCCGTGCTACGCGGCAGCAGCGAGATCGCCGATTACTCGGACGACCCCGGCGCCTTCGTCGACGCCGTCGGCCAGCGGCGAGGTCGCGCGTTGATCGTCGCGCACGACGTCGTCGGCGCCGCCATCGAGGGTGAAGGCGTCATTGACGGTTCCGGCGCGGCATTCAAGAGCCCGGCGAGCTACCCGCAGCGTCCGTTCCTCGTACGATTCGTCGGTTGCCGTGACGTCCGCGTTACCGGCGTCTCCCTCCGTGACTCGGCCGCCTGGGTGCTGCACCTGATGGACTGTGACGGCGTCCGCATCCGCGACGTCGTCGTCCGCAGTCACGCCAATCACAACAACGACGGTATCGACATCGACAGCTGCCGCGACGTCGAGATCGTCGACTGCGACATTGATACGGGCGACGACGCCATCTGCCTTAAGGCTACGACGGCCAAGCCGTGCGAAGACGTCCGCGTGGGCGGGTGCCGCCTGAGCAGCCGCTGCGGCGCGATCAAGCTCGGCACCGAGTCGTACGGCGACATGCGCCGCATCACGATCGACCACTGCCGCATCGACGAGGCGGGCCTGAGCGGCATCAAGGTCATCAGCATGGACGGCGGCGTCATCGAAGACGTCCGCATCAGCGACATCACGATGTCCCGCGGCACCGGGCCGATCTTCGTGCGGCTCGGCGCGCGGTTGCGCACGTATGCAGCGGGCGACGCGGTCAAGCCTGTCGGCGCGATCCGCAATGTGACGATCGAGCGCGTCGATGCCGAGGTGCAACTGCCGCACACGGGCGGCATGAACTATTTCACGCACGAGCAGCTGCCGCCGAGCGCTTTCGCTGGCGTGCTGGTGACGGGCGTGCCGGGCCATGCGGTTGAGAAGCTGCGCATCGCCGACATCCGCCTGCGCCTGCCCGGCGGACTCGCCGCAGTGCCGAGCAGCGATCCGCCCGAGATGATCGACAGCTATCCCGAGCAGTTCTACTTCGGCACGCTGCCGGCCCACGCATTCTTCCTGCGGCACGTGCGGGGCACGACAGTCGATCGCGTGACGGTCGATCTGACCTCGCCCGATGCGCGCCCCGCGGTGGCGCTGCGCGATGCCGAGCGTTGTCTGGTGAACGTGAACGGAGTCGTCTACGGCGAGGCAGAATGAGCGCACGGGTCCGACATCGATCGTCACGCGTCGCGCGCGTCGTCCTCGAATCGCTCGAGGACCGTAGGCTGCTATCGGGGCCTGAAGGCGTTGCGGGTTACCTCACCCGCGCGCAGCAGGTGCTCGACGGCAACGTCACCACGATCCGCACGTGGAACACGACGAATGCCGCGCTGACCGCAGAAACGGCGTCCGTCACCGGCATCAGCATGTGGACCGTCGCCGCGGCGTACGCCCGCGCGCAGGATGACCCGACGCTGCTGCCCATCGCCCACAAAGCCGCCGCGGCGATGCTGAGCCGCGAGGTCACGAGCCTTTTCGTCGGCGGCAACGACGGCTGGCCCGCCTGGGCGACGGCCGACACGTACGTTCGCTATCGCTCCGTCATCGACGCCGCCACCGAGCGCTACGCGCCGCCGAACTTCGCCGCGAATGCCAACAGCCCGGACGGCCGATACACGCTCGCCGAGCTGTTCAAGTACGTCCTCACGCAGTCGTACTACGCGCCGATCGATAGCACCAGCAATCACTACCTGATGAACGCGACGGCGTGCTACCTCGCGAATCAGGCGTTCCCGGGTCAGGTGGTCAAGCCGTTCAACAACAGCACGAGCGACCCGACCGGCGCGGTGCACATCCTGAGCCGTGCGCGCGGCATCACCACGAGCGGACCGGGCGAATTCCTCTCGCCCAACTATGGCGTCGCCAACTGGGCGGAGTTCCTGAGCATCTATCAACTCGGCCCGGCCAACACGACGCTGACGAACGCGAGCCGCGTCGCCTTCGAGACGTCGCTCGCGATGAACGCCGGCTACTGGATGAACGGCCAGGTCTCGGGCCCGACGGGTCGCGGGTATCCGAACACCGGCGCATGGGGCGCGGCCGGCGGCGATACGCTCATCTGGACCTACCTCGGCGGCGATTACGGCCAACCCGCGCAGCAACTCGCCTACGCGCTCGACGACGACGTGAAATCGTTCGCTGTCCTCGCCTCGCAGGCCAGCGTGAATCTCACGCATGCCGGGGCGCCGGCGGCGTACGTCCCGCCCGCGAGCATCCTCAGCATCGACGACGAATCGAAGCCGCTCGTCATCCGTTCGCACTTCAACGGCGACTACCAGTATTCCTACGACGCCGGCAGCTGGGCCACCTACAGTGACAGCTTCAACTGGAACGCGCAGGGCGGCGCGGCGTGGCGCAACCGCACGATCTGGACCAAGCCCGAACACCAGAGCTACAACGCCGTCAGCTGGGCGGTCAACCCCAGCACGAGCGCCACCGTCGACGCGCAGGGCCGCTGGACGTACGTGAACCCCGACACGCTCGAAACGTTCCAGCTCTACGGCTCCGGCACGTACGGCGGCGGTTCGCCTTTCACATCGCAGGTGCAGAACCTGAACACGGTGCTGCAGGGCTTCAACATCCCACCGCGCTCCACCGGCATCACGCCGGGCGGCGGATACATCGTCCGCGGCGCGCTGATCTACGTGCCCATCCCGAAGGTGACCGCCACCGGCGCCGAAGCCGCCGATGGCGACGGCTGGTTCCGCCCGGTCATCAGCGCCGACGGCAAGCGGCTCTTCGTCGCCTACAACAGCGTTTTCATCTGCTACCTGTCGTCCGCGCCGATCTCGCTCGGCACGAAGATCGGCAACATGCAGTTCTACAACGTCTACGGCGGCGATCAGCCCGGCCAGACGGTCGATCCGGAGACGTACCTGCAGTTCGCCATCGCGCAGGAAAACGTCTCGCCGAGCGATGTCCCCGGCACCACGCTCGCGGAGAAGTTCGCCAACTTCCAGACCGTCATGAACGGCCGCGACCTGCCCACGAAGACGAAGGACGACACCTTCCACCCCGCGTGGCGCTACAGCGACGAGAAGGCCACCCTCACCACCGAGTACGGCAGCCCGGCCCGCTACGCGCGCGATCCGAAGACGTACACCCGCGGCATCGCCGACGACTATCTCGGCGACGTCTCCAACGCCGACCCGCAGGTGATCGACTACGACCAATGGCCCTTCTTCGACGTCGCCGACGCCTCGACAGGCCAAAAGGTCGTCTCGATGCCCGAGGGCGGCAACATGAACGTCACCGCGCCCGGCTCGCCCGCCACGTACTACGACTTCCTCGGCTGGCGCATCTACAGCGGGAACGACGTCGCGCTGCGCGCCACATACCTGCCCACCGGCACCGTCCGGCTCGATTGGAACGCGCTGCCCGGCGCTACGGGCTTCACCGTGCAGCGATCCACCGACGGCAACACGTGGACGACGCTCAGCAGCACAGTCGCCGGCAATGCGACAACTTACGCCGACTCCACCGCGCTGCAGGAGACGAACTACTACTACCGTGTCGTTCCTACGGGTGCTGCGCCCGACGCGAACCGTCCTGTATCGCTCACCACCGCGTTCCGCGCGCCGACCAACCTGCGCCTCAGCGTCAACACCCTCAACAACATCACGCTGACGTGGACGAACAACGCCACCGGCTATAACGCGATCCAACTGCAGTACTCGCCCGATGGTTACAACCAATGGGCGTGGCTCGAAAACTTCCTCAACGCCAGCGCGAACACGCGCTCCTTCACCCACGCCGACTTCACCGGCGACGAACGGCTCTTCTACCGCGTCGTCGCGTACGGTGCGGGCCCGAACGGCACGACGCTCTACTCCGCGCCGTCGAACGTCGTCGGCACGCAGCTGTCGACGCCGTTCCTCGCGACCGGTGGTAATGCCGTCTCGATGCCGCGACTGCCGCGCGCCCGTGCGAACCCGGCCGGTTCGCAGATCACGGTCACTTGGCAGGACACGGCGTACAACGAGACGGCCTATCGCGTGGAGCGGTCGAGCGACAACGGCGCCACCTGGACCACGCTCACCGCCACGCTGCCCGCGAACTCGACGACGTTCTCCGATGTCAATCTGATCGGCGGGACGACGTACGCTTACCGCGTCACGCCGCTGAACGGCGCAACGGCCGGCCCGTCGTCGACCGTCGTCACCGCGCGGGCCGTCGTTGCGAACGCCGCGCCGACGGTCGCCCAGCCCGCAGCCGCAGCGGTCAGTCCCGTCACGACCACGTCGACCACGCTCACCGTGCTCGGCGCGGACGATGCGGGCGAGGCGAACCTCGAATACTTCTGGAGCGTGTCGGCCGGGCCGGGCGCGGTCGCGTTCAGTGCGAACTACGTCAACGGATCGAAGCAAACCGTTGCCACGTTTAGCCGGGCGGGCACGTACACGCTGCTCGTCACGATCGTCGATGCGCAGGGGCTCCGCACGACGTCGTCGGTGCAGGTGGAGGTGCAGCAGCGCGTCGGCAGCATCCAGATCACGCCCGGCAAGCAGACGATCGCGACGAATGGCACGCTGCAACTCGCCGCGACGCAACTCGACCAATTCGGCTTCCCGATGACCACGCCCGCCACGATCACGTGGCGCACAACGGCGGGCTCGATCAACGCGAGCGGCCTCTTCACGGCGCCGGCCACGAACGGCCTCGCTGTCATCTCCGCGTCGAACGGCGCAGCGGTCGGGACGGCCGAGGTGACGTATCAGACGATCGGCCTGCCGCTCGCGGCGTACTCGTTCGAAGACGGCACCGGCGCGACCGCCGTCGACAGCTCGACGAATCGCTTCGACGCTACGTTGCTGGGCGGCGTGAGCTTCGGAGCGGGCGCGACCATCGACGGCCGCGCGACCGGCGGACTGGTGTTCACCGGCAACGGCAGGGCGGTCATTGGCGACCCGGCCGCGCTGCAGATCACCGGCGCGATCACGCTGGCCGCGTGGGTGAAGGCGAGCGGCTCGGCGGGCATTCAGTCGATCATCGAGAAGGGCTACAACACCGCCGGCACGCGCGGCGAAATCTTCCTCCGCATCAACGCCGGCAAGTACGAGGTCGGCAGCTGGAACGGCGGGAACAACTTCACGAGCGTCGCGATTCCCGCGGGCGACACAGGCAACTGGGTGCACCTGCTCGGCACGTATGACGCCGTCGCGGGGCGATGGAACCTGTATCGCAATGGCGTGCTGCTCTCGTCGGCCGCGACGACGACCGGCGCGGTGCTCGTCACGAATCGCAAGTGGACGATCGGCTCGACCGACATCCCCGATCGTTACTTCACCGGCTCGATCGACGAGGTGATGATCAGCAATCGCACCACGAGCGCGGCCGACGCGCTGGCGATCTACAACGGTTACAACTCTCCCGCGATCGTCGCCGAGGCGAGCGCAAGTCTCGCAACGTCTGCGACGGCGACGCTCTCCGTCCGCGCGAACTCGCCAGCGGGCGAGAGCACGCTGCGATACACGTGGGCCGTGCTCGGCACGCCGCCCGCGCCGGTCACCTTCAGCGCGAACGACTCGAACGCCGCGAAGGATGCGGTGGCGACGTTTACGCAGCCTGGCGTGTATCGGTTCGTTGTGACCGTTCGCGACGCGGCCGGGAATGCGGTGGCGTCTTACGCCACGGTGACCGTGGTCGACCCGGTTCCGCCGCGCGTGTCGAGCGCGGCGTTCCTGCTGAACGGCGTCGATCGGCCGACGATCCGCATCGACTTCAGTGAGCCACTTGTGTCGGCGCTCACGCCGAATCAGTTCACGGTGCTGAATCGAACGACGGGCACGCCGATCCCATCGTCACAGCTGCAGGTGCGTGCGGTGAGCCCGACGCGATACGAGGTGACGTTCACCGGCGCGACGAACGGCATCCTGCCGAACGCGAACTACCGACTGTCGTTCACGACTGGCGCGTTTAGCGATGTCGCGGGCAACGCGAACGCCGAGGGGTACAGTTTCGACTTCCGCTTCATGAACGGCGACGCGACCGGCGATGGACGCGTCAACTTCGACGACCTGCTCATCCTCGCGGCCAACTACAACACGACGGGCCAGCAGTTCTCGACGGGTGACTTCACGTTCGACGGCCGCGTGAACTTCGACGACCTGCTGGTGCTGGCGGCGAACTACAACACGACGCTGGCGGGTGCGGCGGCGCTCGTCGCGCCGCCTGCGGGCAGTGCGAACGATGACGGATCGGATACGGGAGGCTTGGCCGGCGACGTGCTGGCGTGAGATGTCGTGGCGCGGGTTTCCAACCCGTGATTCCACCGCGCTGAAGCACATCACGGGTTGGAAACCCGTGCCACGCAAGGCGCAATGTCCTTTCTCGCCCAGCTGGTACAAAAATCGTGAGCGCGCTGCGCAGCGCGCGCACAAACGCGCAGCGCCGAGCGTATAGGTAGAGGGACCGCGCGCTCCGACGCACGGGCTCTCGTCGCGTCACGCGCCGTGTGGGCGTGCCGATGTCAGTTCCATGCGGCGCAATCGAGCGCTTTTGGACGTTTCTGAGCGCGCGGCCGATTTCGTGGAGGTCGATCGCTCACGCGAGCACGTCAGGTGACCCACCGAAGAGCTCGTCGCCGTCATCGGGTGGGGTGGCAGTTGAGATGGAACTGGGCGGAGGTGTGGTCGTGGTGTTCGAAGGAGGTGTAGACAACGCGCCAGTCGTCGCCGACAGCGTGCGGTTGTAGTTCGCGGCCAGCACCAGCAGGTCGTCGAAGTTCACCTCGCCGCCGGTGCTGCCGTCGACGTTGCCCTGCGTCCACGCCTTGCCCGCGGTGTTGTAGTTCGACGCGAGGACGAGCAGGTCGTCGAAGTTGACCCGGCCGTCGTCGTTCACGTCGCCGGGGAGCCAGTCGCGAAGCGTGACGTGCTCGTGCGGTGCGACGGTGACGGAGACGGTGTTGCTCGCGAACGCGGCGAGCGGCTTCGCGGTGAGCCAGCGGCCGCGGGTGTCGGTGTCGGGTTGATCGAAGCCGCTCAGGAACGGCGCGCGGTACGTCTCGCCCGCGAAGTGAGCGATCACGCCGCCGGCTGACCACGGGAGCGTGGCGGTGTAGGTGATCGGGTTGTCGGTCGGGTTGGCGATCAGTCGGTAGCGCGTCGTGCCGAGCGCGTAGTCGATCCCGCGCAGGCCGTTGCCCGGCTCGATGCGGGCGAGCGTGGTCGGCGTGGAGGTCGTGGTGTCGGGACGGATCTCGACGAGGTACCGCTTCCGCGTGCCGGCGGGGTAGCTGATGAGCGAACTCTCGTTCGCAGCGGCCGCGGCGGATTCGACGAAGTTGAGTCGGCCGGTCTTGTTGTCGATGGTGTTGGTCGTGTCGTCCCAGGTGTCTTCGTAGCTGGTGGTGACGGTGCCGTAGTCCTGCTCGACGATGCGAACGGTCAGCTTGCCGTAGGTCCACGTGTTGCTGTTCACCTGCACGAACGACTTCGCCGTCCCCCACGAGGCGCGGCCGGACACGAAACGGAGGGAGCCGACCATGGCGTACGCCGACTGCGTGGTGAGCGACTCGAGCGTCGCGAGACCGACAATGCGGTCCTGCAGGAAGAGCCACTGCTGGTCGCCGCGCCAGTTGGGCTGCGCGACGCCTTTGTACTTCGACAGCACGTAGTCGGTGCTGAGCGCGGCGAACTTGTCGTCGACGGTGTACGCGTTCCGCTCCTGCATGGCGGCGTCGTAATAGACGAGCGGCGTCGGTCCGGAGACGTCGTTGCCGATCGTGTTGTCGTCGGGGCCGGTCGCGTAGCGGACGCGCGTTTGGGCGCTGTCCAGCGCGGCGTTGAGTCGCCAGGCGTTGTTCGAGCCGGTGAAGTCAGTCACCATCGCGCCGACGAACGTCCGCTTGCCGCGGTTCTCGCCCGTGTAGGGCGACGCGGTGCCGACGTAGCTGAAGTTGCCGAACCGTCCGCGCGGGCCCATCACGTTGCGGTCGTAGGTGAGGTAGTTCTGTGGGGAAGCAGAAGCGACGAGGTCCGGACGATGGAACGTGGCGAGGAACAGGGAGGGCGTCGGCGTGAACCACCGCGCTACGCGAAGATTCTCCGGCGAGTTCGCCAGCGCCGCGACGACGTACGCCGCCTCGCTGCCGGTCACCTGGTTCCAGTAGTGCTTCCATGCCGCGCCGCTGGAGTATTCAGGCGTGCCGTTGGGTTCGACGCTGAGCGGGTAGTACCAGTAGCTCTTCACGACGAGGTCGCGCGCGAGCGTGTCGCCCGTCACCTGCCAGTAACGCGCGAGCGAGGTGATGATGTCGCCGTGATAGGTGTAGACGTCGTTCTGCTTCGCGTCGTAGAGGAACCCGCCATCGGGAAGGAGGGAGCCTGCGACGAGTTGGAGCGCGCTCGCCGCGGTGTCGCGATAGCTGGTCGTGCCGAGGACGTCGAAGGCGAATCGCAGGCCGAGCATCCAGCGGACGTCGGCGTTCACCCAACTCGTGCCGGGCACCGCGGCGCGAAACTTCGCGCCTTGCTGAGAGTCGATGAGGTCTGCGTTCAGCTTGATCGCCGATTCCCACTGCACTTTTCGCGAAGGGAGAATGAGATCGGGGTAGACGGTGCGGACGAGCAGATACATCTCCGCCGCGGGGCCGGCGACCATGAAGTCGCCGTCGTACACGCCGGCGAGGTTGCTCTCGAACGTCTTCTGGAACCGCCGGAACATGCCCGTCAGGAGCGTCGCGTCGCCCGCGAGCGGGCTCTGCGGGTGCGTGAGTCCCCACGCCATCTCGCGGCCCTGCGTGGAGATGGTGACGGCGAAGTCGGCGGCGTTTTTCGTGTAGGTGGTGGTCGAGTTGCGGAGCGTGTTGAGCGCCGTCACCGCTGAAGTCGCAAGCGGGTTGGTGCTGAAGTTCGGGATAGCGGGAAGGAGGTTCGACGGGGCGGGCTGAGCGAAGCCGATGTCGACGGCGAGGAGGTTGCGGACGTCGTCGTAGGTGTCGCGTGCGATCTGCGTCAGGCTGGCAGCGTCGCTCGCGACGGCGTCGGCGAGGGCCCAGTTCAGGGTCGCCTTCTTGAGCGACTGCTGCGTCGTCGCGCTTGGCAGCGCCGCGACGGCGGCGGTCAGGCCCGCATTCAGCGTGTAGATCGCGGAGATCTCTGCGCTGCTCAGCACGTGGTCGTAGAGGCGCACGTCGTCGAGGTCGCCGCCGAAGAGTTCGGTGGTGGCGATCGACAGCGGTTGGCCGAGTCGAAGGGAGGTGGCGTTCGCGCCGACGGTTTGCGCGATGCCCGTGACCGTGGCGCGGAGGACGCCGTCGGTGTAGAGCTGCGACGTGCCCGCGCCGAAGGTGGCGACGACGTGCACCCAGGTGTTCGCGACGTAGCCGTTCGTGAGGCGCACGTCGGTGAAGTTCGTGTTGCTGCCCACGCGGAACCAGATCGAGCCGTCGGAGCGGAGCTTGACGTTCCACCCGACGCCGCCGGTGCCGCTGGGCATCTTGTCGATCGGCACCTGCATCTTCACCGCGTCTGCCCGCATCCAGAAGGCGACGCTGATCGCGCTCCCCGTCGCGACGGTGGAGCTGATAGCGACGTAATCGTTCACGCCGTCGAAGCGGAGCGAGCCGTTGATCTGCCCGCCCGCGGTTTGCCAGGTAGGGCCGTTGGTCGCAGTGCCGTTTCGACCACCCGCGACCGCGTCGGTGACGGTGGTGCCAGACGCTTCGTCCAGCGTCCACCAGTTGGTGAGGGAGAGGAGCCGGCGATGCTCCAGCGACTCGATGGCGACGTCCATCGGGTGGCTTCGGGCACCAGAACGCTTGCGCCACGGCAGGGCGTTGCGGGACGGGGTCGGCATGTGCTCCTCAACTCGGGTCGCGCCCCCCCGCGACAAAGATCCTCACGCCAAGAAATCGACTTTCGAACAGTATCATGGAATTACTGAAACGCTAGACGAATTCAGCACGTACGTCCGACATCACACGGAAAGCGGCATCAATACGCTGATATAGATGTGAAAGTATTACATGTAACAAAGAAATCGAGTTGACGTGTCGTGCTGTGTGAGTTACCGTTACATGAGTCACGGCAAGCACCGGCGGGTGCCCCGTTCTTGGCTGTTTTGCGATCTGGCGGATTCGCATATGTCGGTACAGTTGGTCTCCAAAGAAGCGGGTGTGTCCGTCGCGACGGTGTCGCGCGTGATCAACCACAGCCGCAGTGTGACGCCGGAAACGGTCGAGGTCGTCCGCAAGGCGATGGCCCGCATCGGCTACGTCCCGCCGCCGGTGGAGAAGCGTCAGCGTCGCCGGGCCTATTCCACCTCCACGCCCATCGGCATCACGCGTGGCAACGTCGCGCTCCTCTTCCCCGACGTCGACAACCGCGCCCTCCGCACCGCGCTGAGCGGCCGATTCATGCACGGCGTCGGCGAAGTGCTGCGTGCTCGCTCCGTTAACATGATCGTTACGCCGCTCGCGGAAGGCTTCGTATCGCCTCCCTGCATTCGCGACGGCCAGGTCGATGCCGTGATTGTCCGTACCGCCGGCGGCGGCGTTCCCGAGCAGCTGCTTCCCGCGCTGCAGGGGCTGCCCGTTGTGTGGCTCCTTGACGGCGAGATGCCGGCGCGTGGCGATCAGATCGCCGAAGACAACGCCTCCATCGGCAAGCTGGCCGCTCGTTATCTCGCGTCGCGCGGGTGCAAGCGGGTCGCGTGCATCAACTCGCAGGGGCTTCACTACAGCTATCGCTCGCGCTGCGACTGGTTCAGCATCGAGGCACGTCGCGCCGGGCTGCCCTGTCACGAATACATCCGTCACGATGCGCCGGAAGTCGCGCTCACGCGTGCCCAAGTGTGGGAGCCGCAGCTCGTGGCGCTCGTCGATCAACTGCTCGCGACCGAGCCGCGTCCGGACGGGCTCTTCATCCCGCTGCCGGACGACATGATCACGGTGATCTATCGCACGCTGGTCGATCGCGGGCTTCGCATCGGCAAGGACATCCAGCTGGTGTGCTGCAGCTACGACCCGCCGCGCCTGGCGACGCTGGACGCGCGGCTCGCGAACATCGACATCCAGGCCGAAGCGATGGGCCGGGCAGCAGTGGAGACGCTGCTCTGGCGTCTGCGGCACGCGAACGAGCCGCAGCGGCGCGTGATGGTTTTGCCCTCGCTGGTCGAGGGTCGGAGTCACTGAAGTGACGCCTCGCCCGCGTGCCACGGAGGAACGGCGCCCGGGTGAGTGAAGTGAGCGGACAGGGCCACGGTGAGCCCTGCAGGAGAAACGCGAGCCCGAAAGGCTCGACGAGAGCCCGAAAGGCTCGGAAGCGGAGGTTGCGATGGTACGGAACGCGAACAATGGTCGGCGACAGCTCGCGATTGCTGCCGCAGCGATGACGGTGATTCTCTCGGCTGCCCAGGCAAACGCGGTGTCGATCATCCGCAACAACGCTGCGGCGGCGCTGAACGACGTCGCCGCGTGGACGGGCGGCGTGGTGCCCACCTCGGCCGACGTCGCGACGTGGAATAGCACGTCCGTCGGCGGCTCGCAGAGCCTCGGCGGCTCGGTGTCGTGGGGCGGCATCTTCATCGGCGGCTCGACGCCCGTCTCGGGCCCGACCATCACCGACCCCGGCAGCGCGGTCCTCACGCTCGGCGCGTCCGGAATCAACCTCGGCAACGCCGGCGTCGCCACCAACCGCGGCATCACGGTGAACCCCGCGATCGTGCTCGGCGCCGATCAGGAATGGCAGACGGGCAACCAGTCGTCGTCGAACATCGTCACCACCGGGATCATCTCCGGCAGTGGCAAGCTGACGGTCAAGCCGCACGACCTCGCCGGCTCGGTCGGTATCCTCAATCTGCAGAACGGCGCGAGCACCTACACCGGCGGCACGGTGATCCAGCCCGGCGTCATCGCAACGGTCTCCACGCCTGCTACGATTTTCGCGGCCTCGGGCGGCGCTCTCACCAGCAGTGTCTTCGGCACCGGCCCGCTCACCATCAACGGCGGCCGCATCAACATCGGCGGCCGCAGCTACTTCAACCCGGCGATCAACATCAACGGCGATTTCACGCTCGCCACCACCTCCCGCATCGACCTGACCGGCGCGATCAACCTCGGTGGCGGCACGCGTACGCTCACGCTCACCCGCGCGGTGACCCCCGCGAACGTCATCGTCGGCGGCGGCAACAACTCGCTCCGATTCGCCACCCTCGCAGGTGGCACCGCGGCGACCACGATCACGAACGGTACGCTCCGCATCGCCGCCGACAGCACGGTCACCGCCGGCAACTACGTCGTGCTGAACATCTCCAGCAACACGAACTTCAACAACCACGCCGGCCTGACGATCGGCGACAAGGGCATCGTCACCTTCGCCACGAGCTTCCCCTACACGAACAGCACGTCGCCCGCACTGACGGTGGAGAGCGGCGGCATGTTCGCCCTGAGCGACACGACGGCGAGCCGCAGCATCACGGTCTTCTCGCTCGCCGGTGCAGGTACAGTCGTCAACCTCTCGTCGTCCACGGCCGCTCAGTCGAGCCAGCTCACCATTCACGGCGAGGCGACGACCGGCACGACTGATTTCAGCGGCGTCATCCGCGACACCGACACGACGAACTTCGCCATCACGCCCGGCGCTCGCTCGATGTCGGTCACGAAGAACGGCAACACGACGCAGATCCTGTCGGGCCTGAGCACGTACACGGGATCGACGTTCGTCGTCGCCGGCACGCTCGCGGCCAACACGATTCTTGACGGCGGCACGCCGAGCAGCATCGGTGCGTCGGCCAGCGGTGCGACGGCGCTCTTCCTCAGCGGCGGCACGCTCCGCTACACCGGCGCGGCGGCGAGCAGCAATCGCCTCTTCACCGTCCGCGCCACGGGCGGCACGCTCGAGTCCGCCGGCACGGGCCCGCTCTCGCTCACCGCGACCGGTGCGATCGTCACCGAAGACCCCCAGAACCGCGCCAGCAACGGCACGACCGGCAGCACCACGCTGACGCTCAACTCCACCGACCTCGTCCCCGGCCTGACGATCTCGGGCACGCACATCGCGCCCGGCACGACGATCGTGAGCGTCGACCGCTTCAACAACACCGTCACGCTGAGCCAACCTCTGATTGCCGACGCGGCGGGTCTGGACACCACCATCGGCACCACCGCTCGCGTGCTGACGTTGGCTGGCGTCGCGAATGGCACGAACCAGATCGCTGGCAAGTTGGCCGACTCGGCCGGCGGTGCCACGCTCGCCATCCGCAAGACGGGTGCCGGCACGTGGCGGCTCAGCGGCGCGAACACGTACGCCGGCGTGACGGTCGTCGAGGCAGGCACGCTGCGCCTCGGCGCGTCGGCGCAGGCACCCGTGCTCAGCAACGCGGGCGGCGCGTCGATTGCGGGCGGCACGCTCGAACTCGAGTACGCCGGCGCGTCGATCGCGTCGAGCGTCAACGCCGCGATCGCGACCAGCAAGATCGTCGGCCCGGGCCTCACGTCGAGCCAGTCGCTCGGCTGGGCCGACAACGGCGTCGACCTCGTCCGCGTTGCTCGCACCCTGAAGGGTGACGCCACGCTCGACGGTACCGTCAACTTCGACGACCTGCTCAAGCTCGCCGCCAACTACAACCAGCCCGGCAACTGGGCCACCGGCGACTTCAACTACGACGGCAACGTCAACTTCGACGATCTGCTGGGTCTGGCGGCGAACTACAACCAGAGCTTCACCGGCAGCTTCGCCGGCGACTGGGCCCTCGCGCAAGCGAGCGTCCCCGAGCCGATGGCTCTGTCGACGCTCGCGTGCGGCGCGGTCGCGCTGACCGCGCGTCGACGTCGTCGAGTTGTTTGAGTCGTCGAGCAGGCCAAGCCGCAACGCGGGGCAAGCCGCGTCGAGGTTCGAAGGACTGCGTTGACGCGTCATCACTGAGACCCCCAACCGATTGGAAAGGAGAGGCTGACAACAGAAGTGTTCCCATCCTGAACGGCACGGCGTGCCACACCGCTTTGCCGATCGATCGCGCGCGATCTACCGCGCGAGAAGGATGCCCGAGAGGGGCAACGCTCACGAACAGAGTTGCGTTGCGGAGAAGGTGTGTCTGCGAACCGACGACATCCATCGTGAATCACGATGCGGAAGTCGAACCGGTCGCAGGCTTGAACGGTCAGTCTCTCATGTATCGCGTTGGAGGAAGTATGAAAGTGTCGACCAGCAAGACGAAGGTGATGAAGGTCGCGACGGTCGCGATCGCTATGGCGGCGTTCTCGGCGATGGCTGCGGATGCGGCGACCTACACGCGCAACACGGCGGCCGCTGATTTGAACACGGCAGCCGCGTGGTCTACCGGAGGCCCGCCCGGCGCGGCAGACCTCGCCCAGTGGAACAGCACGTCGGTCGGCGGCGGACAGTCGCTCGGCGGAAGCGTCAGCTGGGGCGGCATCTTCGTCGTGGGCAGCGTGCCCACCTCCGGGCCGTCGTTCACGAACGCCCTGAACGGGAGCGCCCGCACGATCACGCTGGGCAGCCTCGGCATCAACATGAACGGCACGACGATCACCAACCGTGGACTCACCTTCGAGTCGAACACGGGCATCGTCGTCTCCGCAGCGCAGACTTGGAACCTCGGCCTGGGCCAGTCGACGGCGGCCAACATCACTGTCGGCAGCTCGATCTCGGGCACGGGCTCGATCGAGGTGACGCGCCAGTCCGGCGCGGCCAACCTGCTCTCGCTCAACGGCACGAACACCTACTCGGGTGGAACGACCCTCCAGGCGAACTCGCTCGTGTCGATCGTCAGCGGTTCGGGATACGCCGCCAGCAGTGGCACGCTCACCCGCAGCCCGTTCGGCATCGGCCCGCTCACGATCAACGGCGGCCAGATCACGACGAACAATAACAACATCTTCAATCCCGTGATCAACATCGGTGGCGATTTCACCTTCGCCACGACGACACGCACCGAGTTCTCGCCAGGCAGCGCCAACCTCGGCGGCGCGACGCGGACGATCACCCTCACGCGCAACGTCACGGCAACCAACATCCAGATCGGCGGCGGCAACAACGCCATTCAGGTCACGCCGGGCACCGCCACGTCCGGGCTCACCAACACCAGCATCTCCAACGGCACGCTGCGATTCGCGGCTCCGAGCACCGCCACATCGGCCGACTTCTACGGCGTGAGCTTCGCGGCTCCCACCGGTTCCACCGGCAATCAGTTCGTCAGCAACGCGGGCCTGACGCTCGGCTCGCAGGTCGTCATGGCCGTCACGTCGGCCGGCGTGTGGACGGCTTCCGTTGCCCCGAGCCTCACGATCGAGTCCGGCGGATTCCTTACGCTCGGCGACAACACCAACACGCGTAACCTCGTCATCTCCAGCCTCGCCGGGTCGGGCACCGTGCTGAACTACGACTCCACGACCGACATCACCGGCACGCTGACGATTGACGGCGGTACCCGAACGGTTTCGACCGATTTCTCAGGTGTCATCCGCAACGTCGACACGACCACGTTTGCCACCGGCGCGTCGGACAACGTGATCTCGCTCGTGAAGTCCGGGTCGACCACGCAAATCCTCTCCGGTGCGAATACCTACACCGGCACGACTACCGTCAACGGCACCGGCGCGCTGATCGTCAACGGTTCGCTCTCCGCGGGCGGCGGCGCGGTGACCGTCAACGCGGGCACGCTCGGCGGAAGCGGCAACGGCACGTCGACCGGATTGATCAATCGATCTGTGACGATCGGCAATGGCACGCTCACGAGCGGCCTGCGCGACTCGTTCCTTGCGCCCGGCTCCAACGGCGTGGGCACGCTCGCCGCGGCCGTGGTGACGTTTGCCACCGACGGCACGCTCGCGATCGACGTCTCCGACACCGGCGCGGGCGCGGCCGACGGACTCATCGACCAACTGCTCGTCAGCGGCGACCTGAACATCACCAGCGCGGCGATCAACTTCAACACGTTGAGCGGCTCCACGCTGAACGACGCCGCCTACGTCTTCGCGACGTACGGAAGCCTGACGGGTTCGCAGTTCGCGACGGTATCGAACCTGCCCGCAGGCTACTCGCTCAACTATTCGTACGGCCCCGGCTCGAACCAGATCGCGCTGGTGCAGACGGCGATCCCCGAACCGACGGCCGCCGCGATCGCGGTTTTCGGAATCGGCTTGCTCACGCGGCGGCGAGGCCGCACCGCGGCTTGAGATCGCGTTTGTCGAACTACTCCGCATGCTCGTGGCGCAGGCGAAACGCCTCGCCGCGGGCTTCTCTCGAAGTGAACGTCTTCCCCTTGGAGTGCTGACATGACTCACACATCGAATCACCCGAAGCCGGCCCGTCGTCGAGGCGTCCGTGGCTTCACGCTCGTCGAACTGCTCGTCGTCATCGGCATCATCGCGGTGCTGATCTCGATCCTGCTGCCGGCGCTGAACCGTGCCCGCGAGTCGTCGAACTCAGCGAAGTGTCTCTCGAACCTCAAGCAGATCGCCACGGCGATGCTGCTCTACGCCAATGCAAACAAGGGCGTCGTCGTGCCGGCAGGCTATCAGAGCGTCGGCGGGACCGACTACGGCTCGCTACAGCAGTGGTACGGCATCCTCATGAACGACAGGTACCTGCCCGCGCCGAAGGTCACCAACTCGGCGCTGGACGCCATGACGGTGAGCAGCGTCCTGAAGTGCCCGAGCGGCATCGACGCGGTCGCGATCGCGCCAAGCACCGCCACGCCGCAACTCGGCCTGCCCACGAGCCGCACCGACCAGCGTGGCGCAGCGGCCACGCGTGGCAACAACCTCGACAAGAGCAAGGGCTACCTCGGCAACCCCGGCTGGGCCGACTCCTGGTATGCGATCAACGCCGCCGTCAACGATCCAAGCAAGATGTGGCCCACCCGCTTCGTGCCCACGGACATGGGCGGCGGCAATCTCGATTGGTCGCTGCAGAAGCTGTCGAAAATCAAGAAGAGCGCGCAGATGGTCTTCGTCCTCGACGGCGTCCAGTGGAACTTCGCGGTCAACCCCAACCGCATCAACGCCCGGCACGACAAGGCAACCAAGACCAACGTCGTCTTCTACGACGGCCACGCCGAGTCCATCCAGACGACAGTGGCGAATTTCCCGACGGATTTCAGCCTGGCCAACGCGCTCGCCCTCAAGCCCAACACGATGAACAACCGGCTCTATTGGCGTCTCGACCAGCCGTGAGCGTGTCCGGCATACTTCCCCAATGAACACGACGATTTCATCACGCAGCGACCGCGCCAAGTGGTTCGGCGAGGCCCGGTTCGGCATCTTCATCCACTGGGGGCCTTACGCCGTGCAGGGGCGAGGCGAGCAGGTCCTCATTCGTGAACTGCTCGATCCGGCTCAGTACGAGCGAGAGGCGTGCGCGTGGAACCCGTCGAAGTTCGACGCGCGAGCGATGGCTCGCGTGGCCCGCGATGCCGGTGCCAGGTACCTCACGCTCACCACGCGCCACCACGACGGCTACTGCCTCTGGGACAGCAAGCTCACCGATTACACGTCGGTGAAACAGGCGCCGAAGCGCGACTTCGTGCGCGAGTACGTCGACGCGTGCCGGGCGGAAGGGCTTCGCGTCGGGCTCTATTACTCGCTCGCCGACTTCCGCGTGCCCGCCTATTTCGATGGCCCCGCAAAGGACCCGGCCGGCTGGAACACGTTCCGCGATTACGTCCACGGACAGGTGCGCGAACTGCTGACCGACTACGGCCAGGTCGACACTTTCTGGTTTGACGGAGCCTGGCCGCGATCGGCGGAGGAGTGGGGCAGTCGCGATCTGCTGCGGATGATGCGATCGCTTCAGCCGAACATCCTCATCAACAACCGGCTCGACTCCGTCGCGAGCAATGTGCCCGGTCAGGAAGAACAGGCCGGCGCATCCGAAGACCTCGGCGATTTCGGCACGCCCGAGCATCACATCACTGCCGACGCGAAGCGCGCCTGGGAGAGCTGCCAGGTCAGCACGTGGCGCCTCTGGGGCTACACGCGCGGCGAACGCTGGCGACCAGCCGACCTGCTGCTCGACATGCTCACGGAAGCCGCGAGCAAGGGCGGAAACCTGCTCCTGAACGTCGGCCCCGATGAGCACGGCGCGCTGCCTAGCGAGTTCGTCGATCGCATGCGCGACATCGGCGACTGGATGCGCGTCCACGGCGAATGCATCTACGCCTCCGAGGGCGGCGACGTCACCGAATCCGTCACGTACGGCAGGCAGATCCGTAAGGGGTGCATGCTGTACCTCGTGATGCGCTTCTGGGACGGCCGACCGCAGATGCGCGTGTATGGCCTCGGCAACCGCGTCGTCGGCGTCACGCTGCTGACGACCGGCGCGAAGCTCAGCTTCAAGCAAGTCGGCCCCGAGTTGTTCATCGAAGGGCTTCCCGCGGAGCGACCCACGCCGCTCTTCCCGGTGATCCGCATCGAGTGCGATTCCGTTCCGAAGCCGGTCGATTCGAAGTTGGCGATGGAACGGCTCTGGATGGGCGATGCGTCGCGCTACTCCGAGTGGGCGCGCCAGCGCGGCACGACCGTCAACGTGTTGAAGTGACGCCATCCCTCGCGTTGCTCCAAAATCAGGTGATCCACATGAGCGATCGAGCCCGTCATCTCGTCCGATTCTGCGTGGCTGCCGTGCTCGTCGGTCAGGCGCTGACGGGCGTCGCGCGTGCGGAGTCGCCGACGGTCACCGCGACGACGGTGCCCGCCACGCAAGCCGCTCAGTTTTTCCCCGTATCGCAGGGCGTTCAGAACAATCCGTACGCACAGGCCGCGCTGAAGCGGGTCGCGAAAATCCTCGACAAGAAGGTCGAGATCGACGTGCCCGACGAAGTCCTGCGCGCGATGCCGAAGTACACCAACCTGCGCGAGTTCGCCGACGAGGTGCAGCTGCTCGTGTGGGCGTACGTCGTGCCGGACTCGCCTCGCGCGAACGACCCGGCGCTTCTTGCCGAGATCGTGAAGCGGATGGAGCTCGCGTCGCGTGCCATGCAGGGCGGCTCGTACTTCGCGCGCTACAAGCCGACCAACGACAACCACTACAACGTCTTCTTCTACGAGTCGTTCGCGTACACGTACCTCGCACTGAAGACGCTGAAGCCCGATGCGATCCCGGCCGACGCGCGCGAGCGGTGGGAACGCGTCATCCGCGAGGGCTTGGAGTTCCAGGCGAAGAACCCCGAAGGCCACGAGTTGAACGGCGAGCACGGCATCATCCCCAACATCGACCTTCGCTACATCGTTCTCCTCGAAACCGGCGCGAAGCTGTTCGGCGATCCGAGCCTGTCCGCGAAGGCATCTCGCCTGCTCGATTACGTCGCGAAGTACGAGCTGCCCGACGGCGCCTTCCAGTACTACGGCGGTGAGAACGAGAGCTTCAGCTATCAGGAGTCGTGCATTCGCGACCTCGCGCGGCTTCACACGCTCACGGGCGACCCGCGCGCCGCGAAGATGATCGTTGCCGCGAAGAACTACTACCCGCTCAGCATCGAGCCCGGCGGCGTGGCCGAGTACGCGACGGCGCCGCACTGGAAGGCGTTCTGGAACGGCTCGGGCATGCTCGCCGGCCCGGAGATGGTCGGGCACTTCGCGAACGATCCGGTCAATCGCGGCATCGCCCGCGAGCAGCGCCATCGCAATCCGGACCTCGCGACTGTGTACCTCTCCGACCTCGTCATCGCCGCGGGATTCGTCGATGCGCCGGATGCGCCGACCGCGCCGCAGGTCGACGGCCGACTCGTCGCCGACGCGAACATCGCCGGCTTCCGCGGGCGGTTCGGACGGTTCTCGTTCCTGGCCGACGCGCGCGATCGCCGCAAGACGCTGCCCGCGCTCACCGCGAAGGACGACACGCGAGACTTCGTCGGCACGCACCAAGGGAAGGCGACGTACGTGAGCGCCGTCACCGTGGCCGACGACGATCGCTTCCAGCCGATCGACGCCGCGGTGCTGCGCGTGCACTCGGCCGTCACGACCGACGCCAGCAAACCGTTCTGGCGCGGGAGCGCCTACCTCTCTCACAACTCGACCGACGCCGTCTCGTTCACGCCCGAGTTCGGCGCACTGTCGGCGCGCTACGAACTCGGCAGCGCCACGTACGGCCCGAAGTTCCTGCCCACCACCGGCTGGGAAGGGCACGAGGCGTGGTTCTTCACGAAGGACCGCATGGTCGGCTACGTCGAGATCGAAGCGACAGCGGACGCGACGGTGGAGTCGATCAGCGGCCGAGTCGCGCTCGGGTTCGGCCGCGCAGGACCGGGACTGAAGGCGAAAGAGATCGCCGAACTCTCGCCCGGCCTCTATTCGTACGGCGACCTGCGCGTCCGCATCGTGCAGCACACGTATCGCGAGCTGCGCATCGACCGGGCCGCGCCGTACTACCGCGACGCGAACCCCACTGCGACCGAACTGATCCTGATCGACGCACAGCAGGGCGGAAAGCTATCCGTGAAGAAGGGCGAGCGGCGATCGTTCGTCGTCGAGGTGTTCCCCGCGTGGGCAAGCGCCGATGAGCAGATCGGCGCGTCAGAGCAGCCAGATGGAGTCATCGCGCTCCGCGTAAACGGCGGAGGATCGACGCTTTTTCTGAATCGGTCGTCGAGCCCAGCAATCGTAACAGCACCTTCTCCCGGCAAGTGGATTGCAACAGTCGTGCGCGGGCAAACGGCGCAGAGCGTGACCGATCGAACAACCCTTGCACCGTATAGCCATTCGCTGTTCATTCCGACGAGCGACAATTCGAAGCCGCATTGACGCTGGGGATACGGACCAGCCGTGAATTCAGATTTGATGCGCTTTCGTCACGACAGCGGGCATGAAGGCAACGCGACGCTTTCGCGCGTCAGTGCGTCGTGCCACGCAAGCCAGTCTGTCCTCGGAAGCCGTCCGGTGATCTGGAGGCCGGGTGGCTCGACAGACGCGACCAGGAACCGATCGCTCGACTCGTCAGTGCTGAACCACCGCGAGGCGTCCGCGGACTCGACGAAGTTGGGAAGCAAGCGAAACACGCGAGCGAGCGCATCCCAGTCTGATTGCGTGAAGCGATCCCAGTCGAACTTGTAGACTCGGTCAACGTCGATCAACGAACTGCGTCCGCCATCCGCGACCATGTCGTAGAACTGCAGTGTCATCGACTGATTGGTGCGGAGGGCTCACCGCTTGTCGATCGCCACGACCTTCTTCCCCATCGGCCCGACGTATTCGTCGAGGGGGCGGATGATGCGGTTGTTGGCGTGCTGTTCCATCGCGTGGGCCGTCCAGCCGGCGACGCGGGCGATGGCGAAGATGCACGTGAACAGGTCCAGCGGGATGTCCATCGTGTAGTAGGCACTGGCGCTGAAGAAGTCGACGTTCGGATCCTTGTTCTTCGTCTGCTTGACGATCGGAATCAGGATCTGCTGCATCTCGTACCACTTCAGGTTGCCGGCGGCTTCGCCGAGCTGCTTGCTGATCTTCGAGAGGAACGTGGCGCGGGGGTCGAAGACCTTGTACACGCGGTGGCCGAACCCGGGGATCTTGCCGCCGGTGGCGAGGGCGTCGCGGGCCATCTTTTCGAGCTTGGTCTGGTCGCCGGCTTCGAGGAGGAGTTCCATCACGTCTTGGTTGGCACCGCCGTGCAGCGGGCCCTTCAGGGCGGCGATGGCGGCGGTGACCGCGGCGTGCAGGTCGGACAGCGTCGCGGCCGTCACGCGGCAGGCGAAGGTGCTGGCGTTCAGGCCGTGCTCGGCGTGGACGACGAGGGCGGCATCCATCGCGCGGACGTGCGTCTCGTGCGCCTTCTTCCCCTTCATCATGTACAGGAAGTTGGCGGCGATGCTCAGCGACGGATCGGGATCGACGACGGGCTGACCCGTGCGAATGCGGTGGAACGCCGCGACGATGGTGGGCAGCTGCGCCGTCATGCGGACGGCCTTGCGGTAGTTGCCGTCGGGCGTGTTGCTGAGGAGGTCGGGGTCGGTCGCGCCGAGCGCGCTCGTCGCGGTGCGGAGCGCGTCCATCGGCTGCGTCTCTTTCGGGAGCGCCTTCAGGAGCGCGAGCACGTGCGGCGGAATCTTCGCCGCGTCGGCGAGCATCTTCTTCAGCTCGGACAGCTGGGCGGCATTGGGAAGTTCGCCCTTCCAGAGCAGGTAGGCGGTCTCTTCGAACGAGCAGTGCTCGACGAGGTCGCCGATGTCGTAGCCGCGATAGATGAGCCGGCCCGCTTCGCCGTCGATGAAACAGATCGCGGACTGCGTCGCGACGACGCCTTCGAGACCGGACGGCTTAATGGCGACTTGCTGGCTCATGTGCGGGCGACCTTCCGTCGTTCGTGCGAACGGGTTCGGGCGTTCAGTTCAATGACCGTACGTGCAGCGACATCGGGGCTGGCTCCCGCTCCTGTGCGCAACGATCCTTGCTGACGCATTTCCGAGAGGCAACCACGCTACAACGCGAGCCACACATCATACGAACTGCGTACACAAGGGTCAATTTGGACAACACTTCGGGCGCGGTTGGGAAAGGGCGTGGGAAGGGCGGGGAGAGACGACGACGAGGGAACCCAACGAGTGGCTGCTTCAGCTTCGCTGAAGCAGGACTGCCCCAGCGGAGCTAGGGCAGCCGGACGCGCGCACGTCACCCGAGGACGCTGTCGGGCGAGTTCCCCGGATTGTCGTCGTCATCCGGCCCCGGGGCGACGAGCGGCGCGGGTGCCTGCGCCGGTGCTGCGGGCAGGCTCGTGCCGTAGTTCGCCGCGAGGATCAGCAGGTCGTCGAAGTTGGTGTCGCCGTCGTAGTTCAGGTCGCCTTGGTCGATCGTCGTACCCGACTGGCCGTAGTTCGCGGCCAGTGCGAGCAGGTCGTCGAAGTTGACGACGGCGTCGCCGGTCACGTCGCCAGGCTGGAACGGCATGGCGACGGGCGCGATCGCGCCGAGCGGGTTGCCCGACGCATCAGTCACGCTACCCGCGGCGAACGATGCGGCGTAGCGACCCGCCACGCCCGTCGCGTAGAGCGGAACGCTGAAGGTGGCCTGATTGGTCGACGTGTTGTAGTTGAGCAGCGTGCCCGCGATCGACGTCGGCGATCCGTCCCGCGTGACGACGAGGTCGCCCGAGGCGAGAGATGCCTGCACCGACTCGCTGAACGTGAACGATAAGAGCTGCGGATCGCTGAGGCGCGAGTAGCTCGATGCGGTTACCGTCGGTGCGACCGTGTCGACGGAGCGAGAGCCGAAGTTGAGCGGGTAGGTCGCGCCACCGTTGAGGATCACGCTGTTCGATTCGACCGGCGCGGCGATCCATCCCGTGGGCAGCACTTGACGGATGACATAGCCGCCCGGCTTCAGCCCGTTCAGCGTGTAAACGCCGCTCGAATTGGTGACGCTGCTCGGTTCGCCCGCGGTGAGAGCGCCGTCGCCGTTCAGGTCGGCGTACACGGTGCGGCCGGGGATGCCGGGTTCGGTCGCGTCGGGGGAGTTGTTCTGGTTGGTGTCGCTCCGCAACGTGCCGGTGATGACGCCGGTGGCGGTGTTAAAGATCTTGTACTGTTCGAGCGCGCTCGCGCCGCCGTTCATCGTGTTGCGGTCGACGTTGCCGCTGATGCCGCTCACGGTGCCGGTGCTCGTGTACTGCCAGAAGTGCCACGTGCTCCACGGCGACGTGCCGGCAGGCGTGGCGGTCTGCGGGTTGGGCGTCGTGTTGGGATACTGCGCGACCCACAGCGGATACTTCAGCACGCTGGCGTCGAGATACGTCGAGGCGAAGCTCTGGCCCGTGTAGATGATCGGCGCCAGCCCGGTGAGGCGGAAGACTTCGCTGCAAAACGTGTTTGTCCAAGTGGAGAGCGCCGCCTTGCCGAGTCCTCCGTTGTCCTCCATGTCGAGGACGGGATGCAGGTTTCCGTTGAGAAGGTAGGGCGAGATCGTCGACACGAACGCGGCTGCCTCGTCGGGGGCGTCGTTCGTGCCGGCGGGGTTGTTCGGGCGCGCGAAGTGGTACGCGCCGATCGCCACGCCGGCGGCGCGGGCGTTCGTCATGTTGTTGGCAAACGTGGGCGAGTCGACGAACGTCGCGCCCTCGGTTGCCTTCGTGAAGGCGAAGTTGATGCCCGCGTTCTTCACGCTGGTCCAGTTGATCGTGCCCTGGTAGCCGCTCACGTCGACGCCGAGCATGCGCGTCGTGGGCGTCGTCACGTTCGTGTAGAGGTACGTCGAGTAGGGCTGCGCGACGCCTCCGATGAACGCACGCACGCGCCATCGGTGGAGGCCAGTCGTCGTGGCGAGCGGGAGCGAGAAGCTCGTCACGTTCATCGTCGTGCCGAACGCGGTCTCGCTGTTGTAGACGCTCGTCCAACTCGCGCCGGCGTTCGTCGTGCGGTCGACTTGGATGCCGTACCCCGTCGCGCCGCTCACCGCGTTCCAGCGGAAGCCCGGCGAGAGCGAGTCAACCGGATAGTTGACGGCCGCGTTCTGCGACGGATGACCTGGCGATACCGGTACAACCGGCGTGCCGGTCGACGGGTCGGGCGTGGTTACGCTGAGCGAGACGTCGTCGATCCGAAAAACCGTCGGCCCCGTCGCGTTGGTCGCGCCAATGAACTCCACGACCACCGTCTGTCCCGCGTAACTCAGCACGTTGAACGGTCCGGCCGCCACGTAATCGGGGCTGGTCTGGTTGTACGTCGTCTGCAGCGTCGTAAGGACCGTTCCGCCCGTGCTCTTCAATCGCAGGCTGAGCGAGTCGGCGTTGGCGACGGTCTCGTTCGTCGAATGTTTGTAGTAGTAGGTGAGCGACGCCGCTGTCGCGTTGCCGGGGATCGTCACGGTCTGGCCGATCGTGCCGGCGAGGTTGTTCGACGAGGCGAGCGTGCCGTCCGCGGCGGCGAGGTAGCCATAACCGGGATTCGATCGGCCGTTGGTGGTGGAGAACGCGCTGTCCGCCCGGAAGCCGCCGGTGATCGTCCAGCCGGTCGTGGAGGACAGCGCGCCGTTCACGATCAACTCCGTCGTGGCGAAGAGTCGACGTGGCTCCAGATTTTCGATGCGGGAACGCGGGCGGGGCATCAGTTGAAGTGTGACGCCGTCTCGAAGACGCGTCAACGCAATTCTATAAGACTTGGGCCGCGTTCGGCGCGGGTTCCCGGACCTTGAACATCAACAGCAATCCCACGATGAAGAACGGCAGCACCGCGACGACGCCGAAGCGCGGTCCGAACGCCCACGCGGCCATCGCGTAGAAGAGCGGCCCGAAGATGCTCACCGCCCGGCCCGACAGCGCGAACAGGCCGAACGCTTCGTTGCGGATCTCTTCCGGCGCGAGCTTCGCCAGCAGCGTCCGGCTCGCGCTCTGTGACCCGCCCAGCACGATGCCGATCAGCCCCGCCACCCACAGGTACTGGTAGTACGACTGCACGGCCATCGTGAGCGCGACCGCGCCGCACCAGATGAACAGCGTCACGATGATCGTGTTCCGCTGCCCGAACCTGTCGGAGAGATGGCCGAACCCGAACGCGCCAACCATCGCGACCATCTGCACGAGCAGGAAGCTGGCGATCTGTTGCGTGGTGGACAGGTGAAGCACGTCCTCCGCGAACGGGGCCGCCAGGTAAATCGCGGTGGTGATGCCGTTGTTGAAGAGGAGGAACGCGACCAGGAACAGGAACAGCATGCGGTACTTCCGCACGTTGCGAAGCGTTTCGCCGACGCGTTTGAAGCTCGACGTGATGAGTCGCGATGTCGGCGCGTCGGCGTCCGGCGCTTTGAATTCGCGCAGCGTGATGAATGCGGGAATCGCAAAGACGATCCACCAGACCGAGCCGAACGTAAGAGCCGTGGCACGCGATAGTCCGAAGTAGCCTTCGATCACGAAGCCCGCGACGACGAGGGCGATCGCGCCGCCCACGTAGCCGAGCCCGAAGCCGTACCCGCTCAGTCGACCTTGTCGGCTCGGCTCTTCGATCGCGGGCAGGAACGCGTTGTAGAAGCTGCAGCTCGTCTCAAGGAGCCATGCACCAACGACGTAGATGATCGCACCGAGTATCCATGCGCCCGGCGTGAGCAGCCCGCACATCAAGCCGACGGTTGCCCCGGCGATCGCGGTGATCAGGAACAGGCGCTTCGTCCACCCACGCATGTCCGCCAGCGCACCGAGCGGCGGGGCGGTGAGCGTGATGATCAGCGCCACGATCGACGTGAGCAGCGCCCACACCGCGCTGCCCGGCAGGTACTGCCCGAACAACATCAGTCCCGATTCGACCTTCCCTTCAGCCAGCGTCTGCTTCGGCAGCAAGTTGTCTATGAAGTACGGCGAGAAGAGCGGCCCGAGCAGGATCAATACGAACCCGCTGTTCGCCCAGTCGTACAACACCCACGAGACGCGTTGGGCCGTCGTTCCCGGACGTGATGGAGGCGCGTAGTCGAGAGGCTGAGACATGCGTTGGCAGTGTGCGGCGGGAGGGGGGCGGGGTAAAGGGGGAGGCGAGAAGGGTTGTAGGCGAGTAGGCGAGTGGGCGAGTAGGCGAGCGGGCGAAGCTTCAGAGAAGGACTGTCATGCTTCGTCGCGGTCGGCAACACCAACAATCTCGGACGTCCTTCCCACTCGCCTGCTCGCCTTCTTGCCTACTTGCCTGTCTCCCTCCTCACCTCCCCCCACAAATCGACCGATGCACCCACGAGAAGCGCTGCGCCTGCAGTGCGCGGCGTGAACGGAAAGATAGTCTGCGTACGGAGAGTCCGAGCCATGAGCGAGCCGAAGAGCAACCGCAAGTCGTCGAAGGGCCAGTTCAAGAAGGGCCTCGTCACCGCCGCCACTGCGGCGGGCGTCGGGGCGGCGATGGTCGGGATGTCGTCGACGTCCGGCTGTCAGCGGCCGGCTCATCTGGCGAAGCCTGCCTCCGAAGCGCCGATGGCGACGACCCGCGCGGCCGCAGCGCTCGGGCCGGGCGACGAAGTCGAGATCAAGTTCTACTACGCCCCCGAACTGAACGTGCAGCAGAAGGTCCGCCCGGACGGCATGATCAGCATGCAGCTGATCGGCGACGTGAAAGCGGCCGGCCTGACGCCTGCCGAGCTCGACGACACGCTCCAGAAGGCGTACGCCACGCAGCTTCGCTTCCCCGAGGTCGCGGTCATCGTCCGCGGACAGTACTCGCGCCGCGTCTACGTCAGCGGCGAGGTGCAGCGCCCCGGCCCGATCGACATGCCGGCCGATCTCTCGTTGTGGGAGGCCGTCATCCTCGCCGGCGGGTTCAACATGCGGAACGCCGACCGCACGCAGGTCATCGTCGTCCGGCACCTCCCCGACGGAACCCGCCAGGGCTACGCCGTCGACATGAAGGACCAGATGGCCGGCGCCGGCCATAAACCCTTTGAGCTTCAGCCGATGGACATCGTTTACGTCCCGCGTGAAAGCGTCGTCGACCTCGGCGAGTGGATCGACAAGAACATCAACGACCTCATCCCGAAGACGGGATTCGTGTACACGGTTCGAACCGGAAATACCACGGTGGGCTACGACGGAGCGCGGTAAGCTCGCCCGTTGCGGGCGGGCGCTGACAGGCGAAGTCCTGTAACGCCGGGCATGGGTGCAACGACTTTCGAATCTCCGACTGTCTGAATGTGAGTGCAGGACTGTGACCGCCTCCCGGGAGGCAGGACGCGAGAGAGGAAATGCAGTGAGCAGCATCATTCGATCCGATTCCTCGATGTCGACCGATCTGACGACGGGCGGCACCGCCGCGCCGAACGACGGTGCGCTCGTGCAGCCCGCGCCGAAGCGCCGCGCGGCTCGTCGGTCGACGAAGCGCAGCGGCGGTGGGGCGACTGCGCGCCGATCCGTCCCGAGCGGCTTCTCGCCGCGCGACATGCTGTTCGTGCTGTTCAAGTTCAAGTTCCGCGCGCTGATCGTCGGCGCGGCCGTCCTCGCGCTCGCGCTCGCCGCCGCGGCGCTCATGCCGAGCAAGTACAAGAGCGAAGCCCAGCTCCAGGTGAAGCCCGGCCGCGACACCATCGACCTCGATCCCACCGCCGGCATCGGGCAGAGCCAGCTCGTCACCACCGACTTTCACAACCAGGTCCAGACCGAACGCCAGATCCTCGCCAGCCAGGCCGTCGCCGCGAAGACCGTCGAAATGCTCGGCCTGCCGTTCTTCAACGTCGACGAGCCGGCCGACCCGGACAAGCGCGACCGCGCGATCGCGTCCGTCGCGTCGTTGTTGACCACGAAGATTGACGTCGCCGCGGTGAAGGACACCGCGATCCTCGCCGTCAGCTACACCGGCTCGAAGCCGGCCGACGCGCAGAAGCTCGTCGACGCCTACGTCGACGCGTACCTGATCGTCCGCACGCAGAGCCGTCTCGGCACGCAGACCGAGGCGTTCCTCTCCCGCCAGAGCGATGAGGCGCGCCAGCGCCTTCGCAAGGTTCAGGAGCAGATCCTCAAGCTGAAGCAGGATACCGGAGTGTCCGAGCCTGAGGCCCAGAAGACGATTCTCCTCAACCGGATCGCGAACCTGCAGACCGAACTCGACAAGGCCAACGCCGAACAGGCCGGCACCGTCGGCACCGTGAAGGCGATCGAAGATCAGCTCGCCGTCATGCCGAAGCAGATCCCGACGTCTGAAACGAAGGGCGCGCCGATGGGCGCGCTCGACCAGGCGCGCAACAAGCTCAACACGCTCCGCCAGGCCGAAGCAGAGCTGCTCACCAAGTTCCTGCCCGACGCCGTTCCGGTGCAGCAGGTCCGCGATCAGATCGCCGCGACGGAGAAGCAGGTCGCTGAACTGGAGAAGGCATCAGGCGAAGTCACGATGGGGCTCAACCCCAACTATGTGAGCCTCGAAGGAAATCTGAAGGTCGCTCAGGCGCGCCGCGATGCGCTCGACCAGACCATCAGCACGCTCGCGAAGAACATCGATCAAGCCCGCACGGGCCTGCAGTCGCTCGACTCAGCAGAGTTCGAGATGAAGCGGCTCGCGCTCGAAGCAGGCGTGGCCGAGGACGCCGTCAAGCGGCTCGCGCAGGGCGTCGAGACCGCCATGACCGACCGTAGTCTCGCCGGCGACAAGGGCGCGGGCAGCGTCTCCGTCACGCAGGCGGCCACCTTCAACGAGAAGCCCGTCGCGCCGTCGCGGCCGATGATTCTGCTGGGCGGCCTCTTCGCCGCACTCGCGTGCGGCGTCGGCTCGGCGCTCGTCAGCGAACTCTTCGACCCGCGCGTCACCCGCCCGGTCGACCTCTTCAAGGTCGGCTGCGATCGCGTCGTCTCCGTGCCCGTCTTGAACCTCTCCCGCGCCGCTGGCACCGAACTCGTCGATGCGGAGGACAACACGCCGGTCGACCTCAGCGTGCACGAGATCGGCACGAACGGGGAAGCCTCCGTCGCGCCGCAGCACGTCGACCTGTCGCGTCCGACGCGGTTCGTCCGCGCCGCGCCGCGCCCGGGCGTGAGCATCGCCGCGCAGCGATCCATCGACGACCCGACGCTCTCCGCCCGCGAGGTGCTCGAGCGCCTCGCCCGCGAGCCCGCGCCGGTCGTCGTGCCCGCCACGTCGAACGGCGAACATGCCGCGCCGAGCAACACGCCGGTTCAGCCGAGTACGTCGCCCGGTCGGCCGGGCTTGTCGCCGCGCATGCTCGATGCTGCGGCAGCGATCCTTGAGCGGTTCGTCTTCACGCCTGTCAGCACGGGCCGGATGGAGATGCCGCGGACGATCGCGGTCGTCGGCGCCACGCCAGGCCAGGGCGTCACCACGATGGCGGCGCACCTCGCGGCCGTGCTGAGCGATCAGCTGCCGATGGTGCCTGCCGACGCGACCAACAAGGTGCTCCTGCTCGACGCGAACCTGATCTCGCCCGGCGCGCACCGCATCATGGACGTGCCGCCCGCGCCCGGCGTGGCCGAGTGGCTCATGGACGCGACCCTGCACGACCGCACCGCCGAGCAGATCGCCCGGCCGACGGCGCTGCAACGCCTCGACGTCCTCACGGCAGGCCTCGCCGCCCAGAGCTGCCAGCCCGGCCGCTGGGCCGACGCAGTCCTCGCTGCGATCGGAAGCCGCTACCACAACTTCGTGATCGACCTGCCCGCGATGAGCCGCTGCGTCGCCAGCGCCCGCGTCGCCGGCCAGTGCGACGCCGCGATCCTCGTCGTCGAGTGCGGCGACGCGAAGCGCGAGGTCGTCCGCGACGCCGTCGCACGCCTGCACGAGAGCAACGTGCGCCTGCTGGGCGTCGTGCTGAACAAGCGGTCGTACCCGATCCCGGATTCGCTGTATCGCCGCGTGTGAGCGCAAGCTGATTCCTCCGCCGCTTGCTGGGGAGGGCTAGGTGGGGGTCTGCGGAATCGCGGATCGATCGTCGACATTGCTGACGCTCGATCGCATCCGTGCACTTCGCGCGCCCCCACCCCAGCCCTCCCCCGCGAGCGGGGGAGGGAGCACAGAGTCCCACCTCGTCTTGCCTTCCGATTTAACCGATGATCCGATAGCGGGTCTGCGCTCGTCTTGCGCGTGCATGCCCCGCGACCGGAATGTCGTCGACCGAACAGCCCATCCTCGAAGCCACGCCCGCCGCTCCGGTGCAGGAGAAGCGCTCGCTGCTATCGTACCTGCGCGGCCGTGCGATGATCGCGCTGACGGATCAAGCGGTGGTGAGCATCGCCACCTTCGCGACGGGCTTCCTCGTGAGCCGCGTCAGCAAGGACCAGGCCGGCCTATACGCGATGAGCATGGGCTTGTGGGTCATCCTGAGCGAGGCGCACAACTCGCTCGTGAGCAACCCGCACATGCTCCGCGTGCCCAAGCTGAGCGGCGGTGCGTTGCGGCGATTCAACGGGGCGACGCTCGTGCATCAGTTGCTGCTGTCGTCGCTGCTCACCTTCGGCACGCTGCTCGCCGCCAATGCTGCGTGGGCGCTCGGGCAAGCGGAAGAAGCACTGATTCTGCTCGTCACCGCGATCGGAACGCTTCCGGTCACGCTCCGCAACTACGCCCGCAACTTCTGCTTCGCGACGCGCGATACGACGATGGCGCTGCGGCTCGATGTGGGCGTCTCGGCGTTGCAGATCGCGCTCGTGATCGCCCTGGCGCTCGCGCACAAGCTCACTGCCGTCAACGCGATCCTCGCGCTAGGTCTGGCCAACTTCGTCTCGGCGGGCGTGTGGCTGGCGGCGTCTTCGAAGCAGTTCAATGTCCGGCGCGCACTGCTCGTGCCGGTTGCGCGTCGCAACTGGCGGCTCGGCAAGTGGCTCTTCGCGAGCAGCATGATGTGGGTGGCCGGGCTCTACTTGTATCCGTGGGTCATCAATGCGATGCGCGACACCGCAGAGGCGGGCGTCTTCGGCGCGTGTGCGCTTCTCGCGAGCCTGGGCAACCCGCTCGTGAGTGCAATGCAGAATTACCTGGGCCCCGCGATCGCGCACGATCACGATGAACTGTCGCTCGCAGCGTTCCATCGAATGGTGATGCGGCGTACGGTGCAGTTCGCCGCGCTCGTGCTACCCGTCAGCATCGCGATGGCGCTGTGCAGCCAGTTCCTTCTCGACCTCATCTTCAAGGGCCAGTACGCCGGCGAGGGACGGGTCGCGGCGGTGCTGGTCTTCGCGATCGTCGCGCAGGCGGGCAGCTTCACGCTGAGTCGCGGGCTCTTCTGTCTCGGCTACGCCCGCGTGGACACGCTCGCCAACGTCGTGCCGATCATCATCCTGCTCAGCTTCGGCGTCTGGGCTGTTGCGCACTACGGCGCGCTCGGAGCGGCGTGGGCGCTGCTCCTCTCGCAACTACTGGGCTTCGCCACGCGACTGGTCGCGTTCCACAAGCTCAAGCCGATCGGAGGGGCGGCCTGATGCAGTCCGCGATCGAGCCAACTCCAGACCATCCGGACAGCGTCGCCACAAGCGCCGGCCGCGAGCCGACGCTTTACCCGCACCGCGTCCCGCTGCAACGCCCGAAGCCTGTCGTCGGCGAACGTCGGCCGGCCTGGCTGCCGTGGGTCGTCGCGATCGTCGTGACGATCTGTTACGTGATCGGCACGACCGACCTCGAGGCCCGCGCCCGCTGGAACACGTTCGGCGAAGACCTCGTGGACGACCTCACCGAACGCGTCGAGGGCGGCCAGGCGAGCCGACAGCTCGGCTTCCTCATGCTCGGCGTCACCGGCGTCGCGCTCTGCGCCATGCCGACGCAGCGAAGGCTCCGCCCTGACGTGCGGCTGCTTTACCCGCTCATCCTGTTCGTCAGCTGGGCGGTCATATCGATCGCGTGGAGCACCGATCGCCCGATGACGGCGAAGCGGCTCGTCGTCTTCGCGTGCGTGGCATCGCTCATCGCGGGGTTCTGGAGACATCTGCGCGCCAAGGACCTCGCGCTCCTTGCGCTCGTTGGCTCCGGGTTCGTCACCGTCATCGGCATCATCTACGAAGGCATCGCCGGCGACGTGGTCGGCGAGCACGGCGTCTACCGCTTCTGCGGCACGATGCACCCGAACCATCAGGGCATCAATGCCGTGCTGCTCATGCTCAGCTCGCTGGCGTTCTTCGATCGCACAAAGCTGCGCCGATTCCTGCTGCTGGCGGCGTTCGCCTTCTTCATCCTGCTGCTGACGAAGTCGCGCACGGCGCTCATCGCCGGCGTGGTGGCGACGATGCTGTTCGGCGTGCTGCGACTGCCCGCCCGCTGGACGATCGGCCTGGGCGTGGGCGGCGCGTGCCTTGTGGGCGTCGTGCTTCTGCTGAACATGACGGGCCTGAGCGGCGGCCTGCTCGACGTGCTGGAGATGGGCCGCACCGACTCCGATGCGACGACGCTTACCGGCCGAACCGACATCTGGAAGTACGCCTTCGCGCTCATGGACAGCGACCCGACGCGCTGGATGACCGGCTTCGCGTACCAGTCGTTCTGGACGCCTGAGAACACGCGGTACATCTCCGAAGGCGTCTACTTCCACATCAGCGAGGGGCACAGCGCGTACTTCGATACGCTGCTGGAGACGGGTTTCGTCGGACTCGGCATCTACATCGTGCTCCTGTACGGCTCGCTGGCGAAGTGGACGTACCTCAGCTTCCGGAATAACAACGGCGCGCTGGCGTTCCTCGCCGCGATCCTCGCATTCGCGGCCGTGCATGGGCTCACCGAGTCGACCACCGTCGCGCCGAACTTCCCGACGTTTTTCAGCCAGTCTGCGATCGCGGCGGCGGCGCTGTTCAGCGTGCGCGTCAAGCCTGCGGAGGAGTCGTTCGAATGAAGGTCTTGATCGTCACAGGCGACTTCCCGCCGTTCCTCTCAGGCGTGGGCGACTACACCGATCGCCTCGCCGGTGCGCTGTCGCGCGCGGGCGAAGAGGTGACCGTGCTCACGCAGCGCGAGAACGATGACGGCGTTTCCCGCCCGTACCGCGTGCTGCGCGAGATGCCCTCATTCACGATGCGCGACCGCTCGCGCATCATCGAACTCGCTCGCGAGCACGACGTGCTGAACATCCAGTACCCCGGTTGCCACTACGGCCGAAGCCCGATGATCAACCTGCTGCCGGCGCTTCTGCGGCGCAGCGTGCCTGAACTTCGCTCGACGGTGACGATTCACGACTTTCGCGTGATGCGCAACCGCTGGCGCGCCCGCACGTGGCCCATGCTGCAGGGCGTGCACGGCATCCTGCACGTCGATCCGGGCGACTGGCCGGCCATCTCGCCGTGGCTCACCTTTCGCACGCCGGCTCATGCGTGTGTGCCGATCGCGAGCAACGTGGAAGTGCTGCTGTGTACGCCTGCCGATCGCGCGCGATGGCGCGCCGAGCTCGGCATCGCCGACGACGAGACAGCCGTCGCGTACTTCGGCATCATCTATCCGCACAAGGGTCTCACCGAACTGCTCGACGCCACCGGCCGGCTCCGCGACAAGGGGCACAAGCTGAAGACTGTCGTGATCGGCGACTTCGACCGCGAGGCCGACTGGCGATCGCCGATCGAACGCCGTCTCACCAGCGAGAGTGGCGTGGTGTGGGTGCGTGGCGCGAGCCTGACGCGCGTGAGCGAATGCCTGCACGCGAGCGACATCGCCGCGCTGCCGTTCCACAGCGGGACGAGCGTGAACCGCAGCAGCATGCTCGCCACGATCGGCCACGGCCTGCCGACCGTCACCACGGACGGCCCCGTGACGCCGAAGGAGATCCGCGAGCTGTTCGACCTCGTGCTCGTCCCGCCGAAGGACGACGTGAAGCTTGAAGCTGGCATCGCGCAGCTCCTCACCGATCGCGCGCTGCGCGATCGCATGACGGACCGAGCGCGTCGCGACAGCAACACCGTCACTTGGGAGAGCGTCGCCGCCAAACACGTGGAGTTCTTCCGCGGTCTGATGGCGGACACCAGCAAAGGGGCGGCCGCGTGAAGGTGGTGAACGTCCACAATCGCCACGTCGGTGCCGGTGGGATGGAAGTGCTCTTCGAGTCCATCACGAAGCTCCTGCGCTCGCGCGGGCACGAGGTCGTCGTCGTCGAACGCGACAACCGCGACATCGCGGGCCTTACCGGCAAGCTCGCGGCGTGCACCTCGATGATCTACAGCAAGCAGGCGAAGCGCGAGATGCTCGATCTGCTTTCGCGTGAGAAGCCCGACGTCGTGCACCTGCACAACCTGTACCCGCAGCTGTCGCCGAGCGTGATCGACGCGTGCGTGGAGATGCTCGTGCCGGTGGTGATGAGCATCCAGGACTACAAGATCACCTGCCCGACCGCGCAGCACCTCCGCGACGGCAAGGTGTGCACCAAGTGCGTCGGCGGGCACGAGCAGTGGTGTGCGATCCACAATTGCCGCGGCAGCCGGGCGATGAGCGTCGCGTACGCGATTCGCAACGCGTCGGCCCGGAAGAGCCGGCGCATCGCGAACGGCGTCGACGCATTTCTGTGCTGCAGCCAGTTCGTGGCCGACCGCCACATCGAGGGCGGCCTGCCGCGCGAGAAGGTGCGCGTGCTCTACAACTTCGCCGATCTCCCCGACGCGCCCCCGCGCACGACCGACGGCAGCTACGCCGCCTACATCGGACGCATCAGCCCCGAGAAAGGCCTGCCGGTCCTGATCGAAGCGGCAAGGCAGACCGGCATCCGCGTGAAGATCGCTGGCGATCCGTCGCCCATGCCCGAGTTGCAGCGATCGCTCCCGCCGAGCGTGGAGTTCGTCGGCAAACTCGCGCGCGAGGCGATCCCGTCGTTCCTCGCCAACGCGCGTTTCCTCGTCGTCCCCAGCGTGTGGTGGGAGGCGTTCGGCATCGTGTGTGCCGAGGCGATGGCGTACCGCTTGCCCGTCATCGCGAGCGATGCGGGCGGACTGCCCGAAGTCGTCGAGCACGGCGTCACCGGGCTCACGTTCCCGATGGGCGACGCCGGCGCACTTGCACGGGCCATGCAGCAGCTGTGGTCCGGCACCGAACTCGCGCGAGCGATGGGCGAGGCCGGCCGAGCGAAGGCGCTGCGCGAGTACAGCACTGACTTCTACTACGATCGATTGATGAGCGAGTACGAGCGCGTGGCCGCCAGATCGACACCACAGAGTGCCCACCTGCAGGAGGTTTCATCGTGAGCCAAGCCACTTCAGTTGCGCCTCGCCCGCCGGTTGGTGCTCCGGTGAAGCCGATGCGCATCGCCGTCATGGGTTTCCGCGGCGTGCCGAACAATTACTCCGGCATCGAGGCGATCTGCGAAAACCTATTCGCCGCCTTCGCGGAGATGGGCCATCACGTCACTGTCTATTGCCGGCCTGGCGTGATCGAGAAGAAGCGCGACACGCACCGCGGCATTCGCCTCGTCCGCACGCCCGCGCCGGGCGGAAAGAACGGCGAAACGCTCAGCCACACGCTGCTGAGCCTGAAGCACGCGATCGCCTTCGGCGACGTGCACGACGCCGGCCAGAAGTTCGATCTCATCAGCTTTCACTCCATCGCACCGAACCTGTTCATCAAGCTGGCGCGCCTCGCCCGCATCCCAGTCATTAGTCACGTACATGGCTTGGATCACATGCGCGAGAAGTGGAAGGGCCTCGGCGCGAAAGTGATCCGGCAGGCCGAGCGGGAGATGGTGAAGCACGCCGCCCGCGTGGTGACGGTGAACCAAGAGATCGTCGACTACTACAAGACGAAGTTCGCGATCGACGCCGCACTACTGCCGAACGGGATTCATCCCGTGAGCGATGACTTCACGCCCGACGCCGAGACGCTGCGCCAGTTCGATCTCCAGCCCGGCAAGTTCGTCGTCAGCATCGGCAGGCTCGTGCCCGAGAAGCGGTGTCACGACACGATCGAAGCCTTCAAGCAGGTGAAGACCGACCACAAGCTCGTCTTCGTCGGCGAAGGCAAACACACGCCTGAGTACGTCGACGAGATCAAGCGGCAGGCCAGCAGCGACCCGCGGATCGTCTTCACCGGGCTGCAGAAGGGCGATGCGCTCCAGACGCTGTTCCGCTGTGCCGCGCTGTACGTGACGAGCAGCGAACTCGAGGGCATGCCGAGCAGTCTGCTGGAGTGCATGGACCGCAACGTGTGCGCGATCGTGAGCGACATCGCGCCGCACCGCGAACTGATGTCCCGCGTGCCGGGCCACGACTTCATATTCCCGGTAGGCGACGTGCCGATGCTGACGTCGCACATCCGGCGAGCCCTCGGCGACGATGCCCACCGCACGACGGTGGCGCAGAACGCCCGGGCGTTCGTCCGCGAGCACTACGCCTGGCCCGTGCTGGCGAAGCGGACGGAAGAATTGTACCGGGCAGTGCTCGGCTACGCTTGACCCGAGGGGTGTTTAGCCGGCGAGCATGCTCGCCGGCTAAACGGGACGAAATCCCCCTCCTGCAACCTTCTTGCATCTCGCGCATTCCGTGGTAGACCGCTGGTCTCTTCTCGGAAGGATGCGTTGCGCGATGTCTCTTACGCTGGAGCAGGTCAAAAAGGTCTACCGCGACCCGGACGGGTCGGCCGTGCCGGTATTGGACGTGCCGGCCTTTGCCGTCGAGCCGGGCGAGCAGGTGGCCCTCATCGGATCGTCGGGGTCCGGTAAAACCACATTGCTGCACACCATTGCCGGCATCGTCACGCCCGACTCGGGGCGCGTGCTGGTGACGGACGGGCAGACGAACGTTCCGGTCGACGTCGCCGCCTTGGGCGAGGCCGACCGCGATGCCTTCCGCGGGCGGTCTATGGGGTACGTCTTCCAGACCCACCATCTGCTGCAGGGGTACACCGCACTCGAAAACGTGCTGCTCGGGATGAGCTTCTCCGGCAAGGCGGCCGACAAGCAGTGGGCCGAGCATTTGCTCGTCGAGGTCGGCATGAAGGAGCGGCTCAACTACCTGCCGCGTAAACTGTCGGTGGGGCAGCAGCAACGCGTGGCGATCGCGCGGGCGCTCGCGAATCGGCCGCGGCTGGTGCTCGCCGATGAGCCGACCGGCGCGCTCGACAGTTCCACCGCACAGGTCGCGATCGATCTGATTCGCAAGCTCTGTTCCGAGGTGAGTTCATCGCTGCTCGTCGTCACGCACGACCGGGCGATCGCGGGGCAGTTGTCGCGCGTGGTCGACCTCGCCGAAATCAACCGGGCGGCCCGCACGCACGGGAGGGCGGCATGAATCTCTTCACGCTTATCCTGAAGCAGATGCGTCAGCGGCTCCTCGCGAGCACGCTCACGATCGTCATGGTCGCGCTGGTGATGGCGCTCGCGACGGCCGTGCTCGTGGCGTACAAGCATTCGGAGTCGCTCTTCGTACAGACCAGCTACGGCTACAACCTGCTCATCGGCGTACGCGGCTCGAAGCTGTCGCTCGTCATGAACACCGTCTACGGCATGGACGCGTCGCAGGGGAACATCCCGTACAGCGTGTACACCGATTTGAAGCGCGACGGCCGCACGTATGGCCTGCGTTCGGCTGTGCCGTTCATGGTGGGCGATGCCTTCAAGGGCAAGCGCATCATGGCCGTCGGCTCGGAGATGTTCGGGCTCGACAGTGAGACCGCGCAGCCGATCGATCCGAACACCGCCTTCCGATACGACGCGACGAACGGCTTCACCTTCGCGCAGGGCAAGGCGTTCCACCCGCGCAAGTTCGAGGCCGTCGTCGGTGCTGAGGCGGCGAAAGATGCAGGCATCAAGCTCGGCGACAAGATCTGGCTCGAGCACGGCGGAAACGTCACCGACATCCACGACGAACGCTGGACCGTCGTCGGCATTCTGAACCGCACGCACACCGCGATGGACGAGACGATCTTCGTCCCGCTCATCACCGGCTACGCGGTCCCGCAGCACGAGAGCGCGCTGCAGGACATGGCCAGCATCGGCGCCGCGGCGACGCCGGTCATTCATGACGTGCCCACAACGAAGCCGACGGCGATCGAGCACGACCACGACGGCGACGGCAAGGCCGATCACGCCGCCGAGGATCACGACGACCACGATCACGCGCCGGCGACGAAGGCTGCCGCAGTTGAGCACGATCACGACGGCGACGGCAAGTCCGATCACGGTCCGGAAGATCACGACCCCGATCACGCGCCAACGACGAAGGCCGCAGTCGATCACGACCACGACGGCGACGGCAAACCCGACCACGCCGCCGAGGATCACGACGACCACGACGACCACGACCACGCCGGCCACGAGCATCATCACCACGAGAAGGCGTGGGATTACGTGCCCAACACTGACGGCGAGATCGACGTCCGTCTGCCGCAGGAGAAGTGGCAGATCAGCGGCATCTTCGTCCGCACCGTGTCGCAGGGGAACTACCTCGCCAAGCTCCACTACGACACCAACTTCAACCAGAAGAGCACCGCGATGGCGGTCTACCCGTCGTATGAGATGCGGCAATTCTTCGACCTGTTTCTGATTCCCGCCACCAAGGTGCTGCTCGGCATCTGCATCCTCGCGAGCGTGATCGCGGCGATGGCGATCTTGGTGAGCATCTACAACTCGATCGTCGGGCGTCGCCGGGAGATCGCGATCATGCGGGCGCTCGGCGCAACGCGGGCGAAGATCCTCCTGCTGGTGTGCCTCGAAGCGACGCTGATCGGCATCGCCGGCGCGGTGATCGGCGCGGTGGTGGGCACGACGATCGCTTACCTCGGCGCCGCCTACGCGCAGCAACGGTTCGGCGGCGCGGGCATCAGCTTCATGCCGGAGCCACTCGTGCTTTACTACGCGGCAGGCATCGTCGTGCTGGCGTTCCTGGCCGGGCTCGTGCCGGCGTTGAAGGCGTACGAGACGCCGGTGGCGGATAACTTGGTTGCGGAGTGAGCGATCAATGTTTCGCTTGTCCCGACCTCGAATGCACGCTTCAATACCGCACGCATGATCCGCCCCGCACTCATCCTGTCCGTTCTGCTCGGCTCGGCTGCTCTCGCGCAATCACCTGCGACCCAGCCCGTGGCGATCGATCCGACGCAGTGGGCCGACGTGAAGACGGACGATCTCGCCGCCAAGGCGCGCGAGGCCCACAAGGCGAACGACCTGCACCTCGCGCTTGCGATGTACAAAGAGCTGGCCGTCCGCACGCGGAAGGACGCTGAGGCGGTGAAGCCGTACCTCGCCAAGGTGAAGGAGATCGAGCAGCAACTCGGGCCGCAGGCGCAGCTGGTCGAGGGCATCAACGCGCCGCGCATCCCGCACGAGCCTTTCAAGGCGGACGAGGTCCGAGAACTGACGCTGCAGAAGCTCGGCAATTTCAACTACGACACAGAAAAGGGTGGTAACATCCCCGACGATGTGAAGGCCCTCACGGGCGGCACGGTGAAGCTGCGCGGGTTCATGCTGCCGTTGCAGCAGACGGACCGCATCACCGAGTTCGTCCTCGTCCCCGACCTGTTCGGCTGCTGTTTCGGCCAGCCGCCCGCGCTTCAGCACACCGCCGTGGTCCGCACGCCGGCCGGCAAGAGCGTGGCCTATTATCCGGATGCCATCGTCGTCACCGGCAAGCTGACCGTGAAGGAACAAACCGAGGAAGGCTTCATCGTGTCCGTCTTCCAGGTCGACACGACCAGCGTGAAGCCGGCCGATTGAGTCGTCGCTGCTCGCACTGGCAACTGACAACTGGCAACTGACAACTCCTCCCACCATGACCACCGCCACCCTCCCAGCCTCCGATCCGATCCGAGCCCGCGGCGGGTTCAACTTCCGCCTGCTTGGCTTCATCGCCGTCTTCGCGCTGCTGCTCGGGTACCCCTTCTACATCTACCTCGACTCGATGCTGTCCGGCGGCATCAAGCAGGAGGGCGACTACACCCGCGTCGACCTCAAGGCCATGTCCACCTTCACGATGGACCAGAAGACCGGCACCGAGAAGGACGTCCCCGAACGCTTCCGCAACCTGAACGGCAAGAAGGTCATCCTCGTCGGCGAGATCGCGCCCGGCGGCTTCGAGGCGCGCGGCGTCGATCAGTACTTCCAGCTCGTCTACTCCGTGCAGAAGTGCTGCTACTCGGGCAAGCCGCTCATCCAGCACTTCGTGCAGGCCATCGTGCCGCCGGAGAACTACAAGAACATCGACGTCGCGGGTTCGGGCGAGGTCGAGGTCCGCGGCGTGCTTACCGTGAAGGTGACGCCCGAAAACAAGTCGCCCGACGACGACATCAGCGGCATCTACCACCTGCGCGTCGAGAGCATCCGCTCGCGCGGGTGAGCGACTTCACTTCGTGTGAAATTTTGGCTCTCGCACACCCTCGCCCGGTACTCCGGGAGAGGGCAGGGTGAGGGTCTTGATTCGAGTAGCGCGACGGACGATTTCCCGCCTTCCGCCCTCACCCTAACCCTCTCCCGGCGGACCGGGAGAGGGGACCAGAGCACCTACGGCTTCGCCTCCATCACGTCGTAGTCCGTCTTGCCGAACCCGAGTGCGGCATACGTCTGCTTCGCGCGGTCGTTGTGTCGTTCGACGTACAGCCGAATTGCGCGCACCTCGTTCGCGCGGGCCTCTTCCAGCACGCGGTCGTAGAGCTGCTTGAACAACCCCTTCCGGCGATGGTCGGCGTGCACGTACACGCTCTGGATCCACCACATGTCGCCGTTCCGCCAGTCGGACCACTCGTGTGTGATCATCAGGCACGCCACCACCGACCCGCCCACCTCGGCGACGAAGTACCGGCCCTTCGCCGGGTCGGCCAGCACGGCCTTCACGCCTTGCTCGACGGTGCTGGGGTTGAGCTTCATGTCTTCGGTCTCGCGGGCGAGCCGAATGTTGAAGACCGCAATCGCGGCCGCGTCCGCAGGGCGAGCTTCACGGATGACGACGTCGTCGGGCATGACTTGGTTTTACCGGGAAGAGGGGAGGGTGTCGCGAGACGCGCAAGAGCGGGATGGGTTTGAACGATGCGAGAGTCGGGCGAATCTGTTGGAAAAACGCTGCTGGAACGACGACGATCTCGTCGTGAAGCCACCCGTTAAGCGGGACATCTATCCACCGGTGTTGGACTACCAGGCGCCGAACGCCCGAGTAGGTGTCGCCGTCCAACCCGCGGTGTGGGCGTTTTTGGGAATCGTCGCTGTTGTGAACCTCGTCATCGTCGGCATCGCCGCGGCCGATCGAAGCTGGCTGGCGATGGGAATGGCGCTGTACATCGGGCCCGCCACCAACCTGGTTGTTCTGCTCGCGTTGCTTGTGGCTGCGCTGGCGATGGAGATTGACTACGCTCGAAGTCAGCGGCTCATTCTGGTTGCAATCGCACTGGGTGCCCCGATCGCAGCAGTCGTCATCGACTTCTGCGTGATCTTTAGTTTGGGATTGCGCGGGTGCTAAAGGACATTCGCGATCTTCGCGAATCCTTCGCATCTTCGCGTTGAACGAATTCACTCGAACAACGCCCCCGTTTCATCCTTCGGCGGAACGTAGCGCAGCCCGAGGTGCTCGTACGCCGTCTTCGTCGCGCGGCGGCCTTGCCGCGTCCGCGTGACGAAGCCGTTCTGCAGCAGGTACGGCTCGATCACGTCTTCCAGCGTGTCGCGTTCCTCGCCCATCGTGGCGGCCACGGCTTCGATGCCGACGGGGCCGCCAGAGTAGACCTCGATCATCACCTTCAGGAACTGCCGGTCCTGCTCGTCCAGGCCGCGAGCGTCGATGCGGTGCAGTTCCAGCGCGGCCCGCGTGATCGGCAGCGTGATGACGCCTGCGCCTTCCGTCTGCGCGAAGTCGCGCACGCGGCGCAGGAGCCGATTCGCCACGCGCGGCGTGCCGCGGCTTCGGCTGGCGAGTTCGTCGAGCGCGGGCGTCTCGTATTGCAGCTTCAGCTTCACGCAGTTCGCGCGGAGGATGTGCCCGAGCGATTCGGGCGAATAAAAGTCGAGGTGCTCGGCGATGCCGAACCGCCCGCGCATCGGCGCGGTGAGCAGCCCGAGCCGCGTCGTCGCGCCGATCAGCGTGAACGGCTTCACCGCCACGGTGACGGCCCGCGCGTGCATGCCGCTGTCGATGGGGATGTCGACCTTGTAGTCCTCCATCGCGGGGTAGAGGTACTCCTCCACGATCGCCGGCAGGCGATGGATCTCGTCGATGAAGAGGACGTCGCGCTCCTCAACCCGGCTCAAGAGGCCGACGAGGTCCGCGCCCTTCGTCAGCGCCGGGCCGGCCGTCACGTGGACTTTCGCGCCCATCTCGTTCGCGATGACGTGCGCGAGCGTGGTCTTCCCGAGCCCGGGCGGGCCGTGCAGGAGGGTGTGGTCCATCGGCTCGTTCCGCTGGCGGGACGCCGTCACGGCGATCTTCAGCTTGCGGATGAGCTGCTCCTGCCCGACGTATTGATCGAACCGCTCCGGCCGCAGCGCGTAGTTGATGCGCTCCTCTTCGGGCCCTTGTGATGCGGTGGAGATGATGCTGTCGCGCGGCATGGGAACAGTGGGCAGTGGGCAGTGGGCAGTGGGCAGCAGGAGCTTTACCAGCGCAGGCGACAAACTGCGAACTACGAACTGCGAACCAACTCAAACCCGATCACCCACACCAGCGGCGATCGTTCCCATGCGTGGTCAGTCTCGCGATAGATGGCGCCCCAAGCCGAGCGGAACCACGCGACAGGGTCGGCCGTGTCCGTCGGAGCGCCTTCTGCGCGTGCGTCGTCAACGCTGAGTTCGGTCAGCGGGACGAGTTGCACGGAGGTCACGTGAAGGAAATGCCGGGCCGCCTCGCGTGGCATGAATCGACCCGCCTGCCAGCGGGGCTTGGGCCTCTCATCGGCGTCTAGAGACGCGAGCGCGAACGAGCCGTCCGCCCGGCGGGCCCACTTCTCGCGGATGAAGACAATTTCGCCCGGCACGGCGTACGCGCACGCAGACGCGTCGCCACGAACGGGGCGACGCGTCTGCGTCTTGCGCCCGGCGAGGATCGCGAGGACGAGGTCTTCGTTGAACGAGATGCCGCGCGATGCGCTACGGGAGGGCGCGTCATGGGCGGGCGCGCCTTGGGAGGGCGAGGCTCCCGCCGAGCCTGCGGCTCGTAGCGAGCCGCCTGCGGATGCGCGATCGAGAACGCTTGAATCGCGCATCCGCAAAGGCTCGGCAGGAGCCTCGCCCTCCCGATCTGCGTTTCGTCCCTCCCCGACTTTCGCGCGCGGCTTTCCCTGCGCCTCCGCCAACTCGCGCTTCAAGTGTTCGGCCAGGCGATTCTTCTCCGCGTGCTTCGGCATTCGTCCCCGCTATCCGGTCAGCCCTGCTTCATCTCGTGTTTTGCGAGCAGTTCGTTGACCGCGTTCCAGTTCACCACGTTCCACCAGGCAGCCACGTAGTCCGCACGCTTGTTCTGGTACTTCAGGTAGTACGCATGCTCCCACACGTCGATCGCCAGCACCGGCACCGCGCCGGCAGGCAGGCGCAAATCCTGATCGCCCATCGCGAAGGTGAACAGGTGATCCGCGTGCGGATCATGCGCCAGCACCGCCCAGCCCGAGCCCTTCACGCTCGTGGCCACCTTCCCGAAGTATGCCTTGAAGTTGTCGAAGCTGCCGAACGCTTTGTCAATCAATTCCGCGCTGCGCCCGTTCGGCGCGCCGCCCGCATTCGGGGCCATCGTGGCCCAGAAGAGCGTGTGCATCATGTGCCCGCCCAGATTGAAGCTGAGGTCGCGCTGCAGCGCCTCGACCGTTCGCGGCTCCACCTCGGCGCCCTTCAGCTCGCGCATCAGCTTGAGCGCCTTGTTCCCGTTGTCCACATACGCCTGGTGGTGCTTCGTGTGGTGCAGCGTCATCGTCTGCGCATCAATGTGCGGCTCGAGCGCCTCGTACGCGTAGGGCAGCTTCGGCAGGGCGTATTCACCCTTCGCGGCGTCGTAGCTGCCGGCGAAGTACGTCATCAGCGCCGATGACTTCTGGTCGCCGCCGTGCGAGCCGTGATCGCCGCCCTGCATTTGCGCGAAGAGTGCGGTCGGAATCGCCGCCACGCCCGCCACGGCGGGGATGGCGCTGAGCAGCGAACGACGCGAAACCGGGGACGAAGCGGGAGATTCGATGGACATGGCGCGGACTCCTTTTGATGGGCTCAATGAACGGAAACTGACGTGTGCATGCATCGTAGGCGCACATCCGCGCGTCCGATAGCAAGCAGGCCTGCGATGCTGATCTCGCCGCACCGCACGTCCCATAGGGTGAAACCCGTTTGCTCACGCACGCGGGCAATTCGAAGTGGTCCATAGCCAGATTTCTACTTACGAGAAAGAGCGGAGGACCGCGTCCATGCCCGACCAGATCCGAGCCGATATGACCCGCGTCGCGAGTTACCTCGCGGAGTCGCGAAGGCCGCGCGAGGTGGCGAAGCCGAGCACGCAGGCGAGCGACCCGCTGACGAGCTATGCCGCGATCGAGCGGCAGGATGCGCAGGCGGTCGTCGCGAAGTACGTGAGCGAGCGGTTCGACGTGACGCCCGTGAAGCCGGGCCGGCCGGCGTTCGTCGTCGCGACCGACGACGCGACGGCCGAGCGACGCGAGACGAAAACGCGGGAAGAAGAGAAGTCGAGCGCGCAGCGCGACGACGAGTCGGCGGAGAAATCGAAGTCGAAGCTCGACGACGGCGAGACGCGCAAAGAGTCCAAGCGATCCGAGAAGAAGTTCGTCGCGGACACGGACAAGTCGGTCGAGATCAAGGTCGACCGCAATGCCGCCCGCAAGGCGATCGCCGAGCAGGCGGACGACCCGGTCGTCACGCCGACGGACGAAGACGAGTCGAACCTCGATCCCTACATCCCGGAATACAGCGACGAAGACCCGTCGGTCGTCATCGAGGACGACTCGAGCGACAACGAAGACAACGGCGACAACGGCGACCCGACGATCGACGACAACTCGGACGACAACGGCGGCGACCCGACGATTGACGGCGACTCCGACGACAACGGCGGCGACCCGACGATCGACGACAACTCGGACGACAACGGCGGCGACCCGACGATCGACGACAACTCGGACGACAACGGCGGCGACCCGACGATCGACGGCGACTCCGACGACAACGGCGGCGATCCGACGATTGACGGCGACTCCGACGACAACGGCGGCGATCCGACGATCGACGACAACTCGGACGACAACGGCGGCGATCCGACGATTGACGGCGACTCCGACGACAACGGTGGAGATCCGACGATTGACGGCGACTCCGACGACAACGGCGGCGATCCGACGATCGACGGCGGCTCGAACGGCGACAACGGCGACAGCGGCGGCGATCCGACGATTGACGGCGACTCAAACGACAACGGCGGCGACATCACGCCCGATCCAGAGCCGACGCCTGATCCGGAACCAACGCCGGAACCTGATCCCACGCCGGAACCTGAGCCGACTCCAGAACCCGAGCCCGCGCCAGATCCTGAGCCAACTCCGGAGCCTGAGCCAACACCCGATCCTGAGCCAACTCCGGAGCCTGCGCCGGAGCCCACACCAGAACCGGAACCGACGCCGGAACCGACTCCTGAGCCTGAGCCGACTCCCGATCCGGAGCCAGCGCCGGACCCTGCGCCGACGCCGGAACCGGAACCAACGCCGGAGCCTGAGCCTACGCCGGAGCCCGAGCCTACGCCTGATCCAGAGCCTGCACCCGAGCCGGAACCTTCGCCGGAGTGATGCGGATCCGAGTCTTCGCTTCGCTCAGAGCTCGGTGTGCGACACGCGCCGCGGGTTCTGAGCAGAGCGCGGGCGTACGTGGCACGGGTTTTCAACCCGTGACTTGACCGGTGCGCGGTGCGCGGGTTGGAAACCCGTGCCGCGGCTTCGCCACGCGTGCTCACGAAAACGGAGGACGCGTGCCCAGATCGGCGATCGACGGGCTTCTCGACCGATAACTCTCCCGTTGTCGCCGGCGCGGCTCGCCCAGATTCCGCGCAAGAGTTGCGCCGGGTGTCGCGCCAGGCGTTTCCCTGAACTGTTACTCGGACCGACGCGGTACAATCCGCCGTGTCGTGATCCGCTTCGCCCGATTCGTTCCGCTCGCGTTCATCGCCGGCCAGCACGGCTTCCTGCTGTTCGCGCCCTACCTCGCGTTCTGCTTGGCGGCACTGCACGTCGCCCGCACGCGACGGCAGGAGCGAGCGATGCGCTCGCTCGCGATGGCCACCGCTGGTTGATGCGCGATTTCCATTTGCCGACTTCCGAATTCCGATTGGGTGGCTAGGCCCTGTCTCAAAACGTATCGAGCCCACGATGGGCCGGAATGAGGTCGCATGCTAGGCGTCGAGTCGAAGCCGTGTTCGACCACACTGCGAGACTCGACAACAACGCAGGCGACCTCATTCCG